>OLOC01000253.1_pt1 | contig 46752 bp, 57 predicted proteins | sample 1643111 | NCBI WGS metagenome assembly OLOC01 (sample SAMEA3136633, study PRJEB25190) | human gut metagenome
GCAGCAATTCCAGCGCCGGGGCCAATGCCGCCGTGCCGGGCAGGCCCGCAGCGCCGCCCGGCCAGCTGAGCCACAGGTATTTCTGCGCCACCGTCAGTGCCTTATAAAAGCAGACCTGCTCACGGATCACACGGTTTTCAAAGCAGTCGGGCAGTTCCGCGCCAAGCGCGATCATGGTATCGCGGTCAGCGTGGCTCAAAAGGCCGGTATCCCCCGGTGTCTGGGGAAACTCCCCTTCCGCCAGCCCCATCACAAACACGGCCTCGGTTTCGGGCAGGCGCATGCGGCCAGCGGTGGTAAAGATCACGCTGTCCATGCTTTGCGGAATATGCCCCATATCCGTGGTGTGCAGCAGCAGGGTGAACAGATCATCATAATCAGCTGGGGTGATGGGCTCCCCTGCGGGCAGCAGGTGCACCATCTGGTCCAGCAGCTCGGTGATCACATTCCATTCCCGCAGGGCTTCGTCCGCATTGGGCAGGTCCCCGCATGCACGCAGGGCATCGGTCAGCTTCTGCAGGGCCTCCTCCGCCCCCAGGCTTTGCAAAAAGTAGTAAATTTGCGCCGTCAGGGTGGCGGTATCCGCATTGCGGGCACGGTCCATAAATTTCTGTACCCGCGGCACCAAAAAGCTGCGGGCTTCCTCGGCGCGCTGCAGGTCCTGCTGGCTCTGCTCGCTCATCCGGTCGGTGTAGCCCTCCGGGTTGCGGGTAAAGGGTTCCCGCCAGTCCTGCGCATGCAGCGGCCAGGTATAGGCATAGTTTTCCAGTGCGCACTCGCTGTCCCGGTCCAGGTCCACCAAGCCGGTTTTCAGCAGGCGCAGCAGCGCCGTGGTGGTCAGACCGCCGCGCAGCAGATCCAGCGCTGCATGGATCGCACGGGCCGGGGCGGTGTTTTCCGGCGTTGTGGGTTCATCACAGAACAACGGGATATTTTGCAGCCGGAATTCATACCGGATCTGCAGCAGGTACTGGTCGACTGTGCGGCAGATCACCGCCATTTTGTTATACGGCACACCCGCACGGGCACGCGCTTTGACGGCTGCCGCCACGGCCTTGGCCTCCGCCTGGCGGCTGTCTGCCTTATAATAGGTAATAGCCGGGGCGGCGGGGTCCACCTCTGCCTCCGGCGTATAGGTCGGATCCGCCAGCAAAAGGCCAAGCTCCGCCAGCACAGGGGCATCTTTGTGGCGCATATCCTGGGTCAGGCGGATTTCTTTACAGGGCACCCCCGCACTGGCCGCCATGGATTTCAAGGTATTGGCCACCCGCCGCGCACCGCTGAACACGCCATCGTCCGCCTGGTCCGGAGCCTGGTCACAGCACAGGCTTACCGTTACATCGGCAACCGGCAGCATGGCCGCCAGCATGGCGCGCTTGGAGTGGTTGAATGTATCAAATTCATCAATGTACACCGTGCGGCCCGCAAAAAAGGCCTGGTCCAGGCTTTTGGCCGCCAGCTCCACGCGGTCGCCGGGGTCCATGGCCGTTTGGGCCAGCAGGGTTTCATAGGTTCCAAAAATCAGGGCCAGTTCCCCCAGCTTATCTTTGTCCGCACCGGGGGCATTGGCATAATCCGCCAGGGTCTCCGGGCGGATGCCCGCGCTTTTCAGTTCGCTGATGGTTTCCGCCGCCTTCTGGCAGAACGCAGCGCTGCGGCGCTGGCGGCTGTAATACACCACCTTGTCCATCATTTCATCCATAGCGCGGCGCACCAGCACGGCGCGTCCGGCCTCGCTCAGCGTGGGCACCGCCGCACCGCCATAGCGGCGCAGCAGGGTTTCGGCCAGCGAGGTAAAGGAATAGCTCTCCACATAGGCAGAAAGTTCATCCCCCAGTGCGTGGTAAAGCGCACCTTCGGTCGAAGATGTAAACTGCTCCGGCACAATCAGGATGCTGCGCTGCCGGCTGCGCGCACGCTGGCGCAGTTCTTCCCGCAGGCGCACCGATTTTCCGCTGCCCGAAGGGCCAAGGATCAAGGTCAGCATGGTGTTCCTCTTTCTTTTGCAGAGCTTCTTCTTGCACGCCCTGCCGCCATTTTGTCAATCCGTTATTTTCTGCCACACGCTGCGGGCGGTATCCAACAGAGCAAACCGCACCTGATAGCCGCCAAACACCAGCGCGTTTTCTTCCGTATCCGCATACCTAGCTTCGCTGCTGCCCACGCAGAGCGCCGGGTACAGCACACAGAACCAGTTGTGCCCCTGGGCGCTGCCCAGTTCGATCCGCAGCGCCGTGTAAGTACCCGCCGGCAGCCAGAAGCCGGAATAGCGGCGGGCTGCAAACGGGATTTCTTCCAGCCTGCACTGTACCTGTTGGCTGCTGCCCGCATGGCGCAGCGTCCGTTGGGCTGTGCGCTGCAGGTCCGGCATGGCTGTGCGCAGGGTCTGCACCGCCTGCTGCTTGGTTTCGGCATACTGCGTTGCGGCTGTCACCTGTTCCAAAACAGCATCCCGCACCTGCAATTTCAGCAGCTGATCCTCCACTGTATCGCTGTTGGCTAAAATGTGCAGCCGCAGCGTATCCCCGCACACACGGGCACACACAGTTTGATACCGCACAGCCGCTGCAGTAAGTACAATGGTCAGCAGCAGGCCGCAGGCACAGCCCCATTCCAGAATTTTGCGAATCCTTAGCGGGCTAGCCCCGGCAGATGGTAATTTTTGCAGCAGTTTTTTCATCAGCGTTTCCCCCTTTTGCTGCAAAAGCAAAAAGCCGGCCCGGCAACAAACGCCCGGTGGCCGGCAATGCTTTTGTCTGCACGCTGCGCAGTTCCCTGCGCCGTGCCTTGCCCCTTGACGGCTTGATGTTACAAGCAGTATGGGGCCAAAGGAAAGCTGTTATTCAATTATTTTACGTTATCTACTCTTTATCTGATGTGCCCATGAATTTTTCTACGCCACTATACTTTCTTTGTCTATATAGGCAACACCGCACAATTCCCGCCTGACGGCTTAAGCACCGCTCCGGCGGCTGCGGCACGGCATCTGCGTTGCCAAAATGCTCGATAATGTCGGGTTGCGGTACCCGCATCGTGCTTCGGGGGCAAAAGCCCCTCGCACTCTGCGACCGCTGCCCCTGCTTCGGTTCGCTGTTTCCGCCACTGGCGGCGCTCACCTTTGCAGCATCCAGTATTATCTGCGCTTTTGGCTTAGCAGCTGCCGCACCTCGCTCGCCGTATCGGCACTTAGAATTATGCGGTATTGCCTATAGTTTTTATAAACCATAAAAGGCATAAAATCAAAGACACAAAAGCTATTGGCAGATCACATGCTGCAGACCTGCAACCAGCAGGCTTATTTTTCCCGCTTGGGTGTGTGGTCCTTTTTGGCAGGGCGCGGCAAAACGCGCGCACCACCGCGCACCGGGCGGGCCAGATAAACCTGGTCATACCCGGCCCGCAATGCCTGTTGGGCCTGTTTCGCCTTTTGCCCATCATCAAACACACCAAACACCGCCGCGCCGGAACCAGTCATCAGGCTGGTTACTGCGCCTTGGGCATTCAGCTGCTTACAGATAGCGGCTGTTTCCACCGCGCCGCTGCAATGTTCCAACGCATTGCCTGCAGCGGTGCACATAGCAGCCAGATCGTTTTCGCGGATGGCCTGTTCCTGGCGCTCACAGTCCGGGTGAACCGGGCTTCCCATGATATCATAGCGCTTGAACGCCTCCGGTGTGGAGATACCAACGCTGGGCATAACCACCACAAACCAGCAGTCCGGGCAGGGCGGCAGCGGCTTAATCAAATCGCCCACGCCCTTTACCCGGCAGGTTCCGCCCATCAGGGCAAAGGGTACATCCGCGCCAATGCCCGCACCGATGGCACACAGCTCGCTCATTGAAAGCTGCGCGTTGTACAGCTCATTCAGGCCAACCAGCACACCGGCAGCATCCGCACTGCCGCCCGCCATACCAGCCCGCACCGGCACATGCTTCTGGATTGTGATATCCACCCCGGCCAGCAGCCCGGTATAATGGAAAAACGCCACAGCCGCTTTGTACGCTGTATTTTTATCGTTGGGCGGAACAAAGCTGCCCGGCAGGCGCAGGGTCAGGTCTGCACTGCGGCGCAGGGTGATGCGTTCATACAGGTCAATGGTCTGCATAACCATGTCAAGGTCATGGTAGCCGTTTGGCAGCAGTCCAGCCACATCTAGCGAAAGGTTCAGCTTGGCAGGCGCCAACACCACGACCAATTGTTTTTGATATACCATATCCTGTTCAGCTCCTGTTTTTGCCGTTTATTCTGCCAGCCAGCCGTGGTCTTTCAGGAAAGTGCGGATGCGGCGCATGGCAGTTTCCAGGTGTTCCACGCTGTAGGCATAGCTGATGCGCGCATAGCCTTCCCCACTGGCGCCAAAAGCATCACCGGGGATAATGGCAACCTCCTGCTCTTTCAACAGCATTTCGCAAAATTCCTGGCTGGTCAGCCCGCTGCAGCGAATGCAGGGGAACACATAAAACGCCCCGCGCGGCTCAAAGCAGGTCAGGCCCATATCGTTCAGCGCCTTTACCACATAGCGGCGGCGGCGGTTATATTCATCGCGCATCATCTCAATAGAATCATCGCAGGAATGTAGCGCTGCGATGGCTGCATACTGGCTGGTGGTGGGGGCCGACATAATGCAGCTCTGGTGAATTTTGGTCATCACCTTGATCACCGGTTCCGGACCAACCGCATATCCCAGGCGCCAGCCTGTCATGGCATACGCTTTTGAGAAGCCGTTCACTACGATGGTGCGTTCTTTCATGCCCGGCAGTGTGGCAATGCTGATGTGGCGGTCCAACCCATAGGTCAGCTCCGCATAAATCTCATCCGAAAGCACCATAATATTGGTACCGCGCAGCACCTCCGCAATGGCTTCCAGATCTGCCGCATCCATCACGCCGCCGGTGGGGTTGTTGGGATACGGCAGGATCAACAGTTTGGTACGCGGCGTAATGGCGGCGCGCAGCTGGTCCGCCCGCAGGCGGAAATCATCCTCCACTTTGGTGGCAATGTGCACCGGCACGCCGCCGGTCAACGAAGTGATCGGTTCATAACAGACAAAACAAGGCTCCGGGATGATGACTTCATCCCCCGGTTTGACCAGTGCACGGATGGTCAGGTCAATGGCCTCGCTGCCGCCCACGGTAACAAGCACCTCGCTGGGCTGGTAGTTCAGCTCCATGCGGCGGGCCAAGTAGCGGCAAATTTCGGCGCGCAGCTCTTTGATACCCGCATTGGCGGTATAGCGCGTACGGCCTTGTTCCAGGCTACGGATGCCCGCATCCCGGATGGTCCACGGCGTCTTGAAATCCGGTTCGCCCACGCCAAGGCTAATGCAGTGCGGCATTTCGGCGGCCAAATCAAAAAACTTGCGAATCCCCGAAGGCCGCATGGATTTCGCAGCCGGCGCAAGCAGTTCATCGTAATTCATCACAGTACGGTACACTCTCTTTCGTCGACTTCTTCGTTCAGGTACAGCTTGCCGCCGCGCTTATACGGGCGTAACACAAAGCTGGTTGCCGTGGAAAGTACATCGTCCAGCGGAGAAAGGCGCTTTGCCACAAACAGGGCAATTTCCTGGAAGCTGTGGCCCTTGATGATGACCTGCAGATCATAGCTGCCGCTCATCAGCAGAACGCTGTCCACCTCGTCAAAGCTGGCGATCACCGATGCGATCTCGTCAAAGCCGCGGCTCTTGCGCGGGGAAACGTGCAGTTCGATCACTGCTTCCACCACATTGATACCAGCCTGTTCCCAGTCGATCATGGCTTCAAAACCGCGGATATACCCCTTGGCAACCGCCTCATCCATCATAGTGGCAACCTGGGCAGGCGTTTTGCCCATCATAGCGGCGATATCTTCCACCGGCAGGCGGGCATTTTTTTCAAGAATATGCAGCAATTCTTCCATCATGCAGAAACTCCCCTATCTTTTCTGTTTTACCATCTGCCGCAGGGCAAATTTCCTGCCTGCTTCCGGCCCGTGATCTTACACACGCATACAAATAATATATAGATATTAGTATACCACAAATTTTTATGTCTGCACAGGGGGTAAAGCTGCTGTTTTTATCGGGCTGCTTCCGCATTTTGCTCCGCCTTACCAGCGGTTCCCCGGCCCAGCAGCGCCATTTCGCACATATCTTTCCAATAGCGCTTGGGAGCGTGGGTCATCTGGCAACGTTCATTGCGGCGCTGTTCAATGGTAACGGCATCAAAAAAGCGTTTCCACAGCTTTTGCCAGTCCAGTTCCTCCTGCCCGGTGTTTTTATCATAATGCTCCATGACCATATACTGCACTTTGCGCTCCCTGCGCAGCATGGCGATGCCGTGGGTCGCATCAAAAATCATAAAGTCTTCATCCGGTAACCGACTGCAAAAGTGCCCGCGCAGCAGCGGCAGAATCCTGTTTTTGGGGTGGATCACCGTGCCAAGCATCATATCACGCTGTTCAAAGCGGATGAACTCAATATACTTGCAGGCTTCATTATTGACCGCCCGTTCCAGGTCAAACGCCGCACAGATATCCGGGTCCCCTGTTGCACGCGCGGCAGCGGGGCCTTTTTCAAAGCAGATACGCGCAAAGCGCAGCAGGATCAGTTCATGTTCCGGGTCATCCGATAAAAATCCTGTTGTTATGCGTTCCTTTACCGTCGGTCCGAGCCGCTCCAATCCTCTTGCAACGCGCTGGGCGCGGGCAGGGTCTGTTACGATCTCGCACGAATCATAAAAGCTGATCTGCCCGCGGTCAGGTGCGCAGACGGCGGCAGGGATCTCTTTGCGGGAATAGCTTTCAAAAATGCAGCACAAAAAGCCCTGGAAGGTTCCATCATAGCGGTACACCGTGTCGGTCACATGCGCCGGGTAAGACATTGCAAAGCCTCCTGTTTTACCTCATAGGCTGCCTGGCGGGCGGGCATCCCCGCCGCGGCCAGTTTCTGCACAGCGGGCGCTGCATCCGGCAGAACCTTCGGGGTAAAGTCATCCAGCGAAAGCTGCTGCGTACCCACGGCAAATGCCTTGGGGTCCAGCAGCGCCGCGGCGATTTCCTGCCGGGTTCCGTGGGCTGCGGCGCGGCCGTTGCAGGTAATAAAGTACTGGGCACGTTTCAGCACAACCCCCATCCGCTTGAGTTCCGCCATTCCAAGGTGCTGCTGGCGGCGGGCGGACAAAATCCGCAATGCACTTTTGGGCCCGATACCCGGAATACGCAGCAGGGCCGCCTTGGGCGCAGTGTTGATCTCCACGGGGAAAAATTCCGGGTGGCGCACTGCCCAGGTACATTTGGGGTCCAGATAAGGGTCAAAGTTCGGCTCTTCCTCTGTCAGCAGTTCCCAAGCCGAAAAATCATAGTACCGCAAAAGCCAGTCCGCCTGGTACAGCCGGTGTTCCCGCAAAAGCGGCGGGCGCACATCCAGCGCAGGCAGGCGGGAATCACTGTTAACCGGAAGATACGCCGAAAAGAACACGCGCTTGAGCGAGTATTTTTTATATAAAGATTCCGCCAATCCCATAATGTGGCGGTCGCTTTCCGGCGTTGCTCCAATAATCATCTGGGTGCTCTGCCCTGCCGGTGCAAACGCCGGGGCGTGGCGGTACAGCACCAGCTCCTTTTTGCTCTGCGCACTCTGTACAGCGATCTGGCCCATCGGCTTCAAAATCGCCTGCTTCTTTTTATCGGGAGCCAGCAAGGAAAGGCTGGCTTCGCTGGGCAGTTCAATATTGACCGAAAGCCGGTCCGCCAAAAGACCGATACGCCGCACCAATTCCGCGTCCGCGCCAGGGATGGTTTTGGCGTGGATATAGCCGTTGAAATGATATTCTTGCCTCAGAATGCGCAGCGCCTCGATCATGCGTTCCATCGTATAATCCGGCGTACCGATGACCGCACTGGAAAGGAAAAGCCCTTCAATGTAATTACGCTTATAAAAGCCGATTGTCAGTTCTGCAAGCTCCCGCGGGGTAAAGGTCGCACGGGGTACATCGTTGGAGCGGCGGTTGACACAATAACCGCAATCATAACAGCAGGCGTTGGAATACAGCACTTTCAGCAGCGAAATACACCGCCCATCCGGCGTAAAGCTGTGGCAGATGCCCGCCGCCACGCTGCACCCCAGCTTGCCGTGTACCCCGGCGCGGTCCACACCGCTGGAAGTACATGCCACATCATACTTGGCGCTATCCGCCAAAATCGCAAGTTTATCTTCCAGCTGCATGGTTCGTTCTCCTCTTACTAGCCAGCACGGTTTTATAACGTGCCTTAAAAAATGGTATAAGAAATACACGCCGCCGCATAAGCATTGTTTTGCAGACGGCGTGTAGGAAAAATTTTATTCAGTTATCTGCTGGCCTCATCCGCATTACCGCGGGAACGCGCTGCGGTTTTTTACCACTTGGCTTTGGTCTCCACAACCTTACCGGCAATGTACAAATGGTCCAATTCTTCCCCGCGGATGATCAAATCCTCATAATCCGGGTTGAAAGGATGCAGCACAACAGCGTTGCCGCGCTGGATGTATTTTTTCAGGGTACCGTTGCCATCACCATACACCATAACGCCAAGGTCACCGTTATCCAGCGTATTCTGGCGGTGAATAAGGGCTAGATCGCCATCCGAAATGCGCGGTTCCATACTGTCGCCTTTAACCACAAGATAGAAATAATTCTGCGGGTCCTTTACGCTGGCGTATTCTGTGCCGTAATCTTCCTCAAAAGCAAGGGCATCGTACCCTGCGCGCACCGTCCCCACAACAGGAATTGGGCACTGGGTATACTGGCTGAACGCACGCTGCCCAACGGCGCCGTGCGCGTCTGCGTTGCTTTGCAGGCCAAGCAGCATATCTGCGGTAGTATCTAAAATTTCTGCCAGCCGGGCAACCGTCTGTGGGTCCGGGGTGGAGCGCCCAGTCTCCCACTTGCCAACAGCCTGTTGGGTAACGCCTAGCAGGCGCGAAACTTCTGCCTGGCTATAATGTTTCGCCTTACGGGCTTCTCTCAGTCGTTCTGAAAACATGGTTTTTCCTACTTTCACTGTGGTTGCCGCGCTGTACATAAAGCAGCAGTCAAGCGATGCACCCATGCACCAGCCCAAGCCGCGGCATTCGCCAAGTTTTATGGTTTCATTATACAACCCAAGGTAGTATTTGTAAAGAGATTCCGTGAAAAAATATTCTAGAAAAAGTTGTTTTGCACCCCTTGACAACAACCGTTAGTTGTACTATTCTAGATTCATAAAACAACTTCAAGTTGTTCTTAATGCATTTGTCGTTGTACTTTTATTGCATTTTTCGCAACTGTTTTTTTTTATTTGCGGCACGATCCCGGAGGTCATAATTATGAAAATGAATCTACTTACCGAGCTTATCTGCAATGTCCTTTTGTATTCCATCGGTTTTGGCGGGCTGATGGTCGTCTGCGCCGTGGCAGAAGGTCAGCTTTCCCTGCTGCCAGCCCTCGCCATTGGGGCCGTGCTGTGCTTCACCTTTAACGCAGTTGCTGGGGTACGCATTGCCCTGCGCAATACCAATACGCAAAAGCGGAGCGTAACCATTGCCCCGCAGCCACACCCACAAAGCAGCACCCCACCCCTGCGCGTTATGCGCGGTGGGCATGCCGCTTAAATTTTGTCGGCGCTCTTTGGTAGCGCAAAGGCATTGTAACCCCGTCCGGAATGTGTTACTCTTATATTAAGTAAGAAAAATCGTTTTGGAGGGTCATTATGCTGTTGGAAGTTTGTGTGGATAGCCTTGCATCGGCACGCGCTGCCATTGCTGGCGGGGCGGACCGTCTGGAACTGTGCAGTGCACTGCTGGCCGGTGGGCTGACCCCTTATACCGAGCTGCTGCGTCAGATCCGACACGAAAGCGATGTTGCCGTGCGCTGCCTGATACGCCCGCGTGCAGGGGACTTTCTGTATATGCCGGAAGAGATTGAGATGATGTGCGCGCAGATCACCGAGCTGCGCAGTGCCGGGGCTAACGGTTTTGTGATTGGCTGCCTGAACCCGGACGGCACGCTGGATTGCACCGCAACCGCACGGCTGGCAAAGGCCGCTAATAGTGCTGGGCTCACCCTACACCGCGCCATTGATGTATCTGCCGACCCATTGCAAACCTACCGCGACGCCGCCGCCCTTGGAATTGATACCGTGCTGACCAGCGGTGCCGCCGCCAGCTGTGTGCAGGGTGTTGACGTTCTGTGCAGCCTGTTGGCAGAGCGTGACCGCACCAATGGTCCGGAAGTACTGATCGGTGCCGGGGTAAACGCTGGGGTGATCCGGCAGCTTTCGGCTGCCCTGCCGGGCGCAAGGGCTTACCACATGAGTGGGAAAGTGGAACTGGAAAGCCGGATGGTGTTCCGCCGCGAGGGCGTTCCCATGGGGCTGCCCGGTTTGGACGAGTGGCATATCCAGCAGACGGATACAGCGTCCGTGCGTGCCGCGCGCCAAGTGTTGGACGATTTGGCGTGATTTTATTGTATTTTTTCTTTTTCTTTTTAATTTTTGCAATTTCTTTTGCTGTTTTTTCATTTTCATGCTTGACATTCTGCAGGGCTTATGGTAATATAACTATCGCACCTTGGTGGTGGCCACTGTGGAGAGGTGTCCGAGTGGTTTAAGGAACTGGTCTTGAAAACCAGCGATTCGCGCGAGCGGACCATGGGTTCGAATCCCATCCTCTCCGCCATTTTGTGTGAAAAAGTGAATAGTTTATCACTTTGACTTGTGGAGTAATACTCAAGAGGTCGAAGAGGCGCCCCTGCTAAGGGCGTAGGGTGGGAAACCGCCGCGAGAGTTCAAATCTCTCTTACTCCGCCAATGTAAAAACCGCGATACAACCTGCAAAGGTTGGTGTATCGCGGTTTTTCATTTATCAGATAGTGTTAGATACTGTCAAATACTGTCAGATAATGCTTCGTAAATGGTTCGTAATCGGCCAAAAGTTCGTAAAAAGTTCGTAGTAATTTGCCCCAAAAATCACCGTAAAAAAGCGGCAGGCTGCCCACATTGAGCAGCCTGCCGCTTACTTATTTGCCATTGTTTTTCCCTTCGGTCTGCGTGCCGAAGTAGAACGCCACCACCATGGTGACGATCGTCATCACTGTGTCCGGCTGCAGGCCGCCCCGCAGCGCAAGAATTGCAAAAACTGCAACAACCACAAGGGTGACGATGGTCTTAACCTTGATGAGCGCGGCCACGTTCTTCCAAAAATCCTGCATTAGATTCTCCCTCCATTTTCTTCATGCCGTTCCAAATCCTCAATGCGGTGGTTGGCAACGGACATTTTCTCCTCCAACACCGGAATCTTCTGGGCAAAATTGTTGTGCGCCCGCACCTCGCGTGTCAGCTCCTCGATCTTGGTGTCCGTTACGGCCTGCGCAACCTCCAGCTGGTGTGTGACCTTGTCGCTCAGGCTCTTGTTGTTGAAGTAGTTCGTTACCATCACGCCCACCAGGCCCAACCCGGCCGTGATGAGCGCGATTATAATCTGCTCCATTGGCACCACCTCAGACCCATTCGCTTTTATACAGCCCGGCATCCGTCAGCCCGCGGCTCTGGCACACGGCAAAGACGGCGTCTGCATCGCCCTGCGACACTGGCCCGACAGTTATCACCTGCAGCTTGCCGGTGCCGTTCTGGGCCGTCTGCGCGCCGTTGGCGGCCTGCTCTGGCTGCTGTACAGCGTGCTCGCCGGGGCGGTATGTAAACACCTGCCCGCTTGCCGTGGTGAAGTCGTTGTCCAGCCACACCAGCGGGTTGGTGCGCTTGCCGTTCAGGATTACTTCAAAGTGCAAATGCGCCCCAAACACATTGCCGGTCACGCCGCTGTAGCCGATGATCTCGCCCTCTTTGACCCTCTGGCCGTACTTGACGCAATAGCTGGACAGGTGGGCGTACCGTGTCTGCAAGGTCTTGCTTTTGTAGTCGGCGTGTCTGATACGCACCATGTTGCCATAGCTCTGCATACCCGTCCGCGTGTGTCCGTCCCAGTCCTGGGTCTGATCCACGGTGCCGTCCTCGGCGGCATAGACCGGGCGGATATACATGTTGTCAATCTGGGTGCGCAGGTCGATGGCTTGATGCAAGCTGCCGTCGTTGTAGTACCAGCCCTGCGTGATGATGTGCTGTGCCAAAGGCCAGCGCAGCAGCACTTCACCGTTTGAAAGTCTCATTTTAACCTCTCCTCATACAGCAGATTTTGATCCTTCGTTACAGTATTTTTCAAGGTTCTCATCCTTCCTCGTCAGGTGCGCCGTCCACCGCATCATAATACGCCTGCGCCAGCGTCTCCACCTCGGCAATGTCATCTTCGGTCAGCAAGCCGTTGTCAAGGTGCGTGTAGGCTTTATCGAGCCAGAACGCAACGTCGCGTCCTGCTGCAATCTCCCGCTTGATGCTGCGCAGGGTTAAGTCGTGCCGTGCTTTGCTTTTAATCGCCATTTTATTTCTCCTTTCAGGTTTGAGATGCAACCGCATCTTCCAAATCGGTGATCCGTTTAATGGGGTCTGCGCGTCCCGTCACAGTCGCACTGTCGGCGTCGGTCAGCACGGTGTTCACTCCTGCAAGCGCGGGCATTGGCTGTGCGCCTGTCGCAGTGAAGGGCACAGGCTTTGCCAGCTTGTAAGCAATTTGTACAGGTGTTCCTGCGGCGTATTGGGCGGCAAGGTAGGCATTCAGGTCGTCAACGTTGGCAAACAGATCAGCTATATCAGACGCTAACATAAAACAAAACTCGTAATTTGTATTCACGCCAAAACGCTTGCTGTCAAAGTGACTGCAACAAATAATTCCACGTGCTAAAATCCCCGGTGCAGAATGCATCGGGAGGTTAAAATAGATGCTGGATTGACTGAATTTCAGTTCGTTGCCGTCCAGCGTGATAACCTTTGTGTTATTGTTTCCATCTCCAGTCACCGCGTCCACCTCACCGCCATAAACGGTGTCAGGCAGGGTAAGGGGGGTGGTCTGCCCGATGTATGGTGTGTATGTGGTGGGGGCGGTGGTGCCAGCCACAAGCATAAACTGTACATTAGGGTATACCAGATGTATGCCACTCTTGCCACCAGCCAGCCACAGAACGCTATAGCTATCTGCATTGCTTGGAGTTGTAAAAGTTGCGCTCTTGCCTTCGTTAATATAGTTAGTGAGATTAAGTTGCTTAGTCGCTTGACTAGGTACAATGTTATCAGCTAAAAAAACCGCAAAAGCAATTCCATCGCAACTCACAGGCTTAAATGTGTATGTGGTGTTCGGTTTCAGAGTGTTACTCCCAGCAAGATTATATCCTTCTGGTTTAAGTTGGCTTATATCCAGCAGATTCTCCCCGCACCGTTCGACCCTCACGCTGTCCCTGCCCTTGATGGGACGAATGTTTTCGTAGGGTTCCCACGCCGTGGGAGTATCTTTGGACACCATCAGCCGCAACTGTATGTCGTTGTTTACACCTGGTGTCAGCTCTGCTGCAATTACCAGTGAGTTCTCGCTCTCTGTGCGCAATCCCCAAGCGCTATTCACCTTGCCTTTGATTGCCCAGGCAGTGACCTTGTAGCCCTTGCCCCGCAGTTCTTCCTGGCTGCATGTACACACAGCAAAAGAGTAGAATTCTGTTGCCGTTACTTCTTCATTCGGAACGCCGCTTACCTTGAAAACATCTCCGTCAAGGGTGATGGTCATGCCGTATGGTTTTCCAACTGTGGGCACACATTTGTTTGTATCCAGCAGCTGTTTCCCGCCACCTGCCGGATACGGCGTTCCGCTGCCTTCCTGCACGGGTTCCCAGCTGGCCTTTACGCCCAGCGCATATCCCGCAACGGGGTAGCACACAACAGGGTTGCCGCTTTCTTCCAGCGGCGGGCAAAGCATGTCAATGATGTGCTTGCTGCTCCACGGCGCGTCCTCGCTCACCGCCGCATCATCAATCTGTACGCCGTCCTTTCCGGCAGGTCCCTCCGGGCCAACCTCTCCCTGCGGCCCCTGCTCACCACGCTCACCCTGCGGGCCAGTATCACCCTTGGGGCCAACCGGGCCAGTTTCGCCGGCAGGCCCCTGCGCGCCGGTATCGCCCTTCTCGCCTTGTACACCCTGAACGCCCTGCTCACCTTGGGGGCCGCGCTCTCCGGTGTCGCCCTTCTCGCCCTGGATACCCTGCGCGCCTCGCGGCCCAACAGGCCCCTGCGGGCCGACTGGGCCGATAAACTTCCCGTTGTCGGCGTCCTCCCTCACACTGTTGGCGACGTCCTCTGCGTTCTTGGCGGCGGTCTGTGCGTCCTTACTTAGAGTTAAAACCTGTTGCAGCAGGTCGGGCGTAGGCTCTGCTGGCTCCGTGCCGCTTGCATTTGAGTGTCTCCTTACAATGTATTCAACATCTGAAGAAATGCGCTGTACGCCGTCTGCAAAGCCGGGCAGTGCAGCAGCACCTCGCCGTCTGATAATCTCATAATATCAACTCCTTAATCGATGCAGAAAGCAGGGCGAACGCCATGAGAATCGGAAGCTCCATAATGGTCTGCATCGCCGCCGATACCTGACTGTCGGGGTTTGCGCAGATCATGCCACGCACCCCATCTCGGGGATCAAGCTGTCCGACGCCAGATATGCACCGAACGGTAAGGGGGCAGGTTGTTGTGGGGCTTACCTCCACCCGCTGGACGGGTCGTAAGTTCTGTGTTGTCGTACTTGTCGTAGGGGTGAGTTGGTGCATATTGCGTTAATGAGCCGGATGCGATTTGGATTGCCCATCCGTGGAGCTGATGCTGATGGGACGGAATCTCTGACACAGTGAGCGTATGCTGTGCTTCGCCGCCCTCGCTGCCCACGGGGTAGGTATCGCTGGCCCCCATCAGCATGCGGTCCTGCACCTGCACCCAGCTTGTGCCGGGCCAGCTGAGGGCAGGGTTCGTGGGGTTCTCTGTCTGCAAGTAATCGCCGATCCTGTACGGGCATAGAGCGGCCATATTTTGCACGATCATGTTCCACACCGCCTTTCGGCAATCCGGGGCTTAGAGTGTCCCCCTGCAAAATATCGTTTATTCGTCATATTGCACAATACCTCCTTATGCGATGCGCCGCTTGACGCACGACCATTCGCTGCTCCACTCATTGGCTCACCTCCAAAACAAACACCGCCGCACTCGTCGGTGCGCTGTTCGCATAAAACTTAACCACCCCGGCTCCGGGTTCCAGCGCGGCTACCATCCGCACCGCATCCGTCACTCTCGTGCGGTCACTTACGGCAATCCGGCTGTCTGCCGTCACCCCGGCCACCGTGACAGTGGCGCAGGCGGTGTAGCTGCTCGTGCTGCCGTCGTCCCAGGACACCGTGTAATCGCCGGAAGTCCAGGCGCTGGCTGCCACCGTAACCGTCACCGGCTTGGGCAGTTTTGCGTCAATTTGAGTCTTGCCGTAGAAATTTTCGTCGATTTGGGTCTTGCCGTAGAATTTTTCGTCGATTTGAGTCTTGTCGTAGAAATTTTCGTCGATTTGAGTCTTGTCGTAATAATTCGCAAACTTACTGCTTTCACCAGTGTCCTTCCAGACACCCGTGTCGCTGTCCCACACCCAGATGGTATCGGTATCGCCCACAATTGCCCAGTTGCCGTCGTAGCCGGTATCGTGGGCCGCGTACAGCGCCTCGTAATTGGGGTACCACCCAACCGCACCCTGGCTGACCTGCTGGGCCAGCGCGGCGTAGTATTTGGCGTTGTCCATGCCCTCGCCGGGGCGGGATGCTGTATCGCCCACGGCCCAGCTGCGGGCCTCCTTGGCACTGTCCGCAGCAGCATTGGCGTTGGCAGGGGCTGCCTTGATGGCCTCGATGTTCTCATTCGCGTTCTGAATGGCATCCTTATTTTCCTGCACAATTCTGGCACTATCAGCCGCAGCATTCGCGCTGGCAGCTGCCTGGCTCACAAGGTCTGCCAGCGTTTGGGCTTCGCTGGTATCCTCTAAGTCCCCCTCTTGTACAGGATTGCGCTGGATGACCAGCTGCAGGGGAGAGGTTCCCGCCACACCGCCACCTGCCAGGACTTCCAGTATCGGGTAGAACACTCCGTCCTGGGTGGTCATCTGCGGCGTGACAGCCACATATACAAGGGTGCGCCCCTCATTGCACCCCAGCACCGGGTTGTAAACGTACAGGTTGTTGCGCTTGCCCATGCGCACATTGGCCTCAGCATCCTCGGGCAGCTTGTAGGCCGTGCCGCCTTTATACAGTGCCACAGCCAAAATCGGTATTGTTTTATCGAACTGCACTAAATGTATCGGCACCGGCGCACGGCGCAGGTCAAAGTCTGCCGTACAGTTTTTGACTTGCGCTGCCGACGGCGGCGAATAAATCGTAACCTTGCTCATAAATCACCCTCCCAGGCTCTGGCTCTGCACGGTCCCCCCGATGGGGTATTCCACAATGATCGTGCCGGATTCTCTGGCGATATGGACCCGCTGACCGGCCACAAACTGAACCGCCGCATTAAAAGGGTAGTGTTTATCTGACGCAGCCGTGTCCCCGGGCAGGATCAGCGCAATGCCGTCACTGTAAACCGCGCTTACCGTGGCGATATTACCGCTTTTCGTGGTCACTTCCAGTGCTTTGCGCTGCTGATAATTCTCAATCAATGTTGTAATACACCTTCTTTGCTGTGTGGGTCATCTGCCCGCCGGGAACGCAGTCCAGCGCCCATTCCTGTTCTTCCAACAGCCCTATCCCATCCCGCATCATCAGGATGCTGTCATTCAGCCTATGGGGCTGCTCCACGTCGCCGCAGGTGGTAAACGCATAACTTGCAGCGCCCATCATGCTCATCAGCATCCTGTTTTTTACATGGGTCTCCAGGGCAGTCTGCGATGCAATGCCCTCCACGGTCTCCACGCTCACAATGCGCCGCCCGCGCCGCATAATGCTCAGCGGACTGGTGGGGTTGACGTTCTCGGCCACGGCCCGCAGTTCGGCGTCAAGGTCTGCACTGGACACGATATCCACAAACACATTGGCGGCATCAAAGGTATCCGCCTGTACGCTCATGGGGATACGCAGCAGGGTCGTCTCAGCAGCGCCATAGCGGTGCGTCCGGCTATTGATGGACGCCGGTGCCCACGGTTCGGCAACCGCCACGCCGCTGCCGTCGAAATAGATATCCCGGTAATTGATCTCCGCCAGCAGGGCAGACACCACCGCATAACGGGTCGTGCCGGTCTCCCACGCGTGATCCGTCATAAGCACCTCATTGGTATCAATGATACTGACAACGTTGATACCGGCCGCCAGCAGCTGTTCCCGGATGGCCGTGGTGTACCGGGTCCCGGCCCGAATCGTCAGGCTGCGTTCCAGTACGCTCAGGTTGCGCAGCGAGTAGCCCTGGTCATACCCGGTCAGCTCCTGCGTCTCGCTGCCGTTTTCATCCAAACTGCGGGGGCAGGTGGTAATGTTGAATAGCCCCAGCGGAACTCGATCTGCATTATCGACCCGAACAACACTGAGCATATCGGTCAACCAGTTCACATCCGCGTCAGGCTCTATTGTCAGGGTGATGGTGCTTTTCACCTCGGCGTTGCCGGTAAATCGAATCTGCGGCGTGGTGTCCGCAGGGACTTTCAGCACTTTATAGGGCGCACCGCTGCGCATCGCAATAAACTCATACCGGGTCATACTTCACCGCCTCCTGCTGTGTCTCCGTGATGCTGAAGCTCAGCGCCGTGCAGCCGTGCTCCCGGCTTTCCTGCAAGTCCTTGAACACACCTATGGCAAGGTGCCCGTCTCGGTCCTTATAGATTACTTCCTGACCGGCCAGGCTGCGCAGCACCAGCAACTCTTCCTCGCGCTTGCAGGCGTGAGAAATTGTGTGCGTTACCACACGATTCCCCGCATCGTGCCAGACGGGGCGTTCCTTGCCCCAATACTGCTGATAACTGCCGCCCAGGCTGACGGCCTTGCTGTAATTCTGGTAACTGGTGGCGTATTTCATCGCCAGCCAGTCCGTGCCGTCCCGCAGCCCAATGGCCGCGTAGGGGACACTGGGCGCAGCCAGCACCGGGGCGCTGTCTGTGTAGTAGCCCTCTGCATCGAACACGCGCACAATGTACTGATGTGCCGCTGCGCTGGTGCGGTCTGTATAAGTACCGCCTTCTGCTTTGGTAATCAGCTTGCCATCCCGCAGGATATAGCCATTGTCGGCGCCCCAGCATAGCAGGACCTCCCCCCAGCGTTCCTCGGCATAAACAGCCAATGCCGCACCGGGCTGATTCTGGACATTGATTTCACAGCTGCTCCAGGGCGATACATCCCCATAGGTGTTGTAGATACGCACCTGTAAGGTGTGCTTTCCGTCCGTCAGTACGGCGTCAGACTGCCATTCCTTCCCGGTGCCGTATCGTACACCCAGGCTGATGCCGTCCACCGCAACTTCATAACCGTCCTGCTCTTTGGCCTGCCACCGCATTTTTGCCAGCGGCTTGTTGTCATAGTAGGAGATGACCGGGGCCACCGGGGCGCGGCGGATTGCAAAGATGGCCGCGCCGGAATAGCTGCCGAACGCTCCGTCCGTATTCTTCGTGCGCACGCGCCAGTAGATAACGCCGCTGCTAAACGTGCCTGCGTCCGCTTGATAGCTATTGTCCGCATTATTCGCACTGGCCAGCACTGTGTAGGACGCACCGCTATCTGCCGAATAACTCAGTTCCCAGCCTGTCTGCGCCGTGCCGGTGACATTGGCATGCTTCCACACAAATGTGATGCCCTGCACAGCATCATCCATGTACTCGCCCGCGGGGCTCACCGCCACAGGCGTGCTGAGCGTGTCCAGTGTGGACACGTTGATCGTGTCGCTGGTTACCTTTGTGCCTGTATTCGCAATCGCCACAACATACCAGTCCAATGTTGTAGCGCCTTCGGCAAAGGTGTTCGCGGGCACGTCTGTATACTGCTGTGAACCGGCCACAGCAACCTCATGCCAGTCGCTCTCATTGTTCGCCTTAAAGTGCAGTGTCGCGCTCTTCTGCGTCACATCTCCGGGTCTGTCATCGCTGTCAACGCTGAACACCCAGCTAAAGCGGTTTGTAACCGCCCTGGGCGCGGACGCACCCGCCGCAGGCGTTGTTCCCTTTACAGAGACGGGCACCTCGACATTGGTGCATTGCACCCAGCTGGAAGTGTGTGTGGTTCCCACGCTGCTCTTGGCGACAACGCGCCACTGGTAGCTCCCTATGGGCAATGTGCCGCAATTCACACTCACATGGGTTGTGCCATCGCTGACGCTTGCAAAATCTGCCGGGTCAGCCATGTTGTCAGTCCGGTACTGCAAAACAGCGGACCCCTGCTGCAATGCACCGCTGATCGCGCCGCTGGCAATGCTGCCGGTGAACGCCCAGCTGAATACTGCGTCAAAGCCGTAATATGTCTTGCTGGTGGGGCGCAGGTCGTCCACCTTGGCGCTGGGGTCTGCCAGCGACAGGGAATAGGTGGCGCTTTCCGCCACCGTTCCAGACCCGTATGCTCCAACCTGCACGCGCCATCGAATACCGCTGCCGCTTGACCATGCGGTAGTATCCAGGTCGAAGGATGTCGCACCATTGCTAAGGGTATAGGTCTGGCTGTTTCCGCCGTCCTGATCGGTGATGATGATCTTGCAGGTCGAGTTCCTGCGCTCAAAATCATCCTCGGCGTCTGTAGTCCACTGCAGCCGATACTTTGTGTACCGTGCGACGGTGCCGCTGGTTAGTGTCTGGCCTGTTGGTGTGATAACGCCCTGGTAGCTGACACATTCGATTCGTGCGTCCCCACGGCTGGCACCGATATTGCTGTATCCCTTTTCTGCATTAACATAGACGCCGTATGCAAGGACATTCTTTTTTCGTGTCTGGCTGAACGAATCAAATGCAAACCAGCAATCGCCGTAGGAAAAATTGCTTTGCTCGCACACACTGCTTGTGTCGGAATAATAGCTCGAACCTTCACTGTTACCCAGCGCATAGCCTGCCAGCTTGACTTCATGGCTGCCATTTCCATATGCCGGAACGCGCACCTGCATGGAGCCAATGTAACGGTTCGTGTTTCCCATCCCGGTGCTGAATAACCAGGAACAGCGGAATGCCTGGTAGCTGGCATTGGGGTTTTTAGAATTGGTCGCATACTTTCTGGTAGTCCAGCTATGTGTTTTCACGTCGTCACCCCCTGGCGCATACTCACGGCTTCATTCCTGGCGATATTCACTATATCGTTGAATTCCTTGACATTCTTGGCATCAATGGTGATCTGCCCGATGCTGATGCTGTCGCCGCCCAGCAGGCTGCGTGTCTGACCGTTTGTGTAGATGTGCTCTCCGCCGCGCAGATTCACAAGCTCCGGGCCGTTTTCGCCCACCAGCGCCATACCGCCGCGCGCGCTGCGCGTGCCGGTGGCATACTGCGGCACCTTGCTGTTGGCTGCGCGCATTGTCCCCGTTGTAGCCGAGGATATGCCGCTCATGGCGCTGTTGATTTCGTTTCCTTTGCCGATCAGGACAGCGATCACAGCCACCAGCGCCGTGATGGCCGCTACGATAGCCAGGATTTTAATGTACAGCAGGTCCATATGGCTCATAGCGCTGCCGATCATGCTTTTCACGGTTCCAACCGGCCCCTGTAAGTCTTTAATGGCCTTCGCCACAAGCAGCACTACTGTGGCGATGCTGGTAATAGAGATAACTGCCGTCAACACCGGCGTTGGGATAGCGCTCAGGGCCTCAGCAAACGCAGTAATGATAGGGAGCAGCGCCTCCGCAAAGCTGCGTTTTACGGCGTCTCCTTGCTTGTCCAGCTTCTGCATCGCATCATCCAGCTCGCCAAAGCTCTGCAGCGTTTCATTATCGACAACGTAGCCAACCTCGTGCGCCTGCCCCGCAAGCTCTTTCAGTCTGCCGCTGCCGGCCTCGATCAGCGGGTTCAGGTCCGTTGCCGACCTGCCAAAGATATCCATCGCCAGCGCATCGCGCTCGGTCTCGTTTTTTATCTTGCCCAGAGCGTCAATGGTTTTCAAAAACACCTCATAGTTATCCTTGAGCTTCCCGCTGCTGTCCGACACTTTTACATGCAGTTTTTTAAATGCCTCGGCTGCAGAGCCTGTCCCAGTAGCCGCCGTCTGCATATTGTTGGTCAGCTTCACCAGACTGCCACGCAGCGTGTCCGTGCTGACATCCACAAGCTCACTGGCGTACTCAAACTCCTGCAGCTGGTCTGTGGTCAGGCTCGTCTGCGTAGACAGCGTCAGCAGATCATCTGCTGTCTTGCTCATGTCCATCGTGGAGCTTGCCAGCGCTCCCGCCAGGCCGCCGACCACGGTCACCGCAGCTGCACCACTGGCCGAGAAGCCGTCCAGCTTGTCAACCGCAGTCTGCAAGCCGGGCGGCAGACTGATTCCCAGCGCATTGGCTAGGCCGTTGACCACATCCGCCAGACTGGCGGTGGTCTTGTTGGTTCGCTCTTGCTGGTCGCTCAGTTCCTTCAGGAGGTTTTCCTGCTTGGCAACCTCTGTCTGGGCGCTGATCAGGCTTGCTCGCCACTGCATGGTCGTTTTACTGGACTCACCCTCACGCCGAGCGCTGTTTTCGTAGGCCTGCTGCAGCACCTGCACTTTATCCCGGTAGCTCTGCAGCGTCTGCTGCACGGATTCGTACCGCTGCTTTAAGGCGGCCTGCCGGTCGTCCATTTCGCGGGTCTGTTCGGTCACAAGCTGCATCTGCTGCTTATTCACCTTCAAGCCCGCGTTTACTTCGCTCAGTGCCGCCTTGAATTGCTGGTCATTTTCCACGACCAGGCTGACACCTGCTTTAGCCATCGACATCTGCAAGCCCCCTTTCCTGTGGCAGTTCAATACCATTCATGGCGCAGTATTCTGTAAATTGCTCAAGCAACTCGTTGAGACTCAAAAATCGCGTCTCTCGCCGCGTATACCCAAGCAGCCCCACCGCGATGTATTGCAGCCTGGGGAAATTTATGATTCGGTCGCCGTCAAGGTGCCGCTCGGGGACATCGTCAACCCAGATTCGCTCAGCATCGTCTTCATCGCCTGCAGCGCCTGACGGCCTGACCCGTTTTTTCCGTAAAACTCCATAAAGGCATCTTCCACGCTGGCAACCAAGCCGCCCTGCAAATCGGCAAAGGAAATCAGCTTTTTGACCACAGCCAGACTGGGCGCTTCATTGTCCCGGTGGTGTTCCTCGTTATCCAGCTCCACGCCCTCGCGCACCAGCAGCCAGATGATGTAGGCGGCTTCCTCGGGGTCGTTCAGCTTCTCGGCTACGACCTTCAGGTCACCAAAGTGCTCCTGAAGTTCCTTCACGTTCTGCAAATCGAACAGGGCAGGGTATCTGCGCCCGCGCAATACAATTTCTGCCATGGTATCACTCCTTGATGTTCAGGAAGGCTTTCAGCCCGGCCAGCGCCTTGGCGTAGTCATCAAATTCCTGCTTTTTCTCAAAGTCGCCGTCGCAGTTGCACTCGGCAGCGCCGTTGAGTTTTGTGGTACCGTAGGACACACTCTTGGTGGCCGTGTTCAGGGTATCGCTCACCGGGTCAAAGCTGGCGCGGTAATACCCGATCAGGCGGTAGACCTGCTTTCGTTCCGGGGTTTTCAGCTTGCCAAGCGCGGCAACGCGCACAATGGCGGGCGTGTCGGTCTCCTTGCGTTCCAGGGTCTTGGTGCTGGCGTCGTAGTGGTGGCCGCCAAGCTCGGCCTCATCTTCCAGACTCAGGAAGCTGCGGTCAATGGTCAGCTTGGCCGACGGCGAGCCGCTGTCACGCTGTTCGCGGCGGTCACCGGCCCACAGCTCGCTGCTGTCGCTGTCATTCTCGCCCGCATAGCTGATGACTGCGCGGGTGATTTTACCAGTGCCCAGGCTTTCCGTCTCGGTGCCGTCATCGTTGGTCGTTACCGTGATAGGGCAGTAGCCGTAGTAAGGCAGTCCGATATATGCCATAATTTATTCCTCGCTTTCGTTCCAATCGCAGCCGTCGTCGGTCTCCGCCTCAACGTATGCAATATGATGTTTTGTCTCGTTATCATAGCCGTACTCAGTAGAGCCAATGATAAAACCGGCTTTTCTCAGGGCGTTGCGCATACACCGCGCACGCACCTGGGGCAGTTCCCTGGCATACCAGGCAGCACGCAGCTTTAGATGCTGCTGCTCGTCCCGGTCACCGGCGTAGATTTCCGGCGTATCATCCAGCACACTCAGCACCACATAGCTGTCCGGCAGTGGGTCGTCCTCGTTTTTCACAAAGGACACGCTGCTGCACACGGTCTCCAATGCGGCCAGGGCCGCGTCGATTCCGGTCATAGTTTTCCCTTTCTGCGCAGCACATCCTGCATGGCCGCACTGACGGCATTTTCACAGCTGCTGGCAGCCTGGTCCAAAAATGGCTGCGCAGCCTGCTTGGCAGAGCCGTATTCCAGTGATACCGCCTTCTGCATCTGGGCGGTTTTGTCCTTATATTTCGGGCTTGAACCGTGGCCTGTATCGTACCCGCTGAAGCTCACCTCCAGGCCGTAGCCGCCCTTCTTGCGCTTTTTTGGTTTGCCAGCACGCACGCTGTCCGCCAGGTGTTTGTCTGCGCGGCTGCTGCGGTGCTGCCGGACACGTTGTTTCAGTGCGTCCGTTGCAATCGGGGCCGCGGCGGTCAGCATTTCCGGAGCAATCGCGTCCAGGTCTGCCATCCCCGCCAGCTGTTCTGTAAGTTCATCACTCCACACCAGATTCATCCTCACGGCGGGCCTCCTTTTGTCTGGGGCAGGTCACTGACGGTCAGCTCGACCGTGCTTCCGGTCTCATAGGCACGCTGCACACTGTACAGGCTGCCCTTCCACAACAGCACTCGCTCTCCGTTGTACTCGTCAGCGTGCAGCACAAAAACGGCGCTCAGTGTAGTGCCTGCCGCTTCTGCCGCAAAAAATTCCCGCCACCCTACAGACTTGCGCTCTCCGTAGACCTTACGCACAGGGGTATAGGAATGTACCAGCACGCCCTGCTTCTTTTCGGGTTTGTCTTGCATCAGGGTGATTTCTTCTGTCCAGTACATAGTCGCTCCTTACAAAAATGCCGCCGGAGGGCGCAAGGCACTCCGGCGGTGCATCACAGCACAGCGCTCATGCGTCGGGCCAGTCTGTGTAGTTGGTCGTCATTCGCAGCTGCGCTTTCTGCTCATCGTAGGAGGCTTTCAGCTTATCGTAGTCTCCGGTTGGCCAGAAGTTGGCGCGGCAGTAGGTGATGACGGCACGGCGGATCAGCGGGTCCTGCGTGTCCAGGTTGGACACACCGGCCTGTTTCAGGTCAGCCAGGGCCGCATCCACCAGGTCGCTCACTTCCTGCGTCAGCTCCTCCGGCATATCAGACCGGCGCAGCGCTACCGTCACTTTGGACAGCAGGTCGTTGTCAGCCATGGGTCACAGCCTCCTATCAGGCGTTGGCAGCAATCGTCAGCGCAACGAAGCCGCCGGGGACGACCACATCCGCACCCATCTCCACATCACCGCGGATAGTGGACAGGAGCTTGTCAAAAGCGAAGTCATCGGAGACGGCGATCTCGTAGTCGCTGAACAGGTCCAGCTTGAGGCAGCGCGGCACACCGTAGAACATGGTGGGCTGTGCCTTGGCGGTCTGGGCCGTACCGGCGCAGGCGGTCAGGTTCTTGTTGAGGCAGTAGCGCACGCTCAGGCCGCCCTCCTTGATGATGCCGGTGTTGGGGTTGGCAGAATCCGGGGTGATCTCGTAGACAGCCTTCTTCTCGTTGGTGCCGCGCACATCGCCAAAGGCAATCAGATCCTTCTTGTTCAGGAACAGGACTGCTTCGCCCTCAACGGCCTCATCGCCGCCGTAGTTCAGCGTCAGATTGCGCAGGGTTTTCTCGTTGATGGTGCCTTTCTTAGTGCCGTCCAGCGTGGCGTCAATGGTGTCCACGAGCTTGCTGGCTTTAAGCGCGTCGGTCACAATGACGGACGCTTTCTTGCGCAAGCTGAGCAGCGCCTGAGCGCGGCACTTGGCGAAGTAGTTCACGGGGGTCTGCTTCTTGGCCTGCTTGCTGATCTGGCTCAGAACCGCCTCCGACTTGGGCGTGATGTCGATGTAGTCGTAGGTGGCCTCTTTGGTGGTGGCAGCAGCACCCTCGGTCTGATCGGCGGCGGCGTCGGCATCCTGCTTGACGTAGGGGATGCGGTCGGTGGACATACCGGAGCAGTCATCGACCCACACCATATCAATGATGCTGGAGACGCCGGCACCAACGCGGTCCTGGATCTCGGTGTTGACCTCGGTGGGGGTTGCCAGCTTACCGCCGCTCACCAGGACGGCGCGGGTCTCCTCCACGCCCAGGACGGCGCGGCGGTTCTCTTTGAACTGCTGGGCGCGGGTCTGGGCATCGGTGATGGCGGTGGGGTTGTCCTGGGGCGCACCGGCACCGTCCGCAACCTTGGCGGCAATGCCGAGGCGGCGCTGCTCGGTCTCATACTGCGCGATGCGCTGGCTGATCTCATCGGCCTCGGCCTCCAGGGCGTCCAGGTCGGCACCCTCGGCGTTGACCTCGGTGCGGATTTCGGCAGCGCGGGCGCGCAGCTCCGCAATGGTCATTTCACTGGTTTTCTTTTTCATGGTTCACACTCCCAAAAGTTTCAGTTTGATTTTTGTTGCGGTATCCGCCCTTTGCAGTCTCTCCGCTTTAATTCTCTCGATCTCTCCGTCAAGGAATTTTCGGGCGCTGATCGATGTAGCATCGTTGGCCGGTAGGCTCACGGCGCTCACATCGTACAGTTTCTTGATCTTGGTGATCGTGCGGTTCACGGTCACGGTGTTGTTTTCCAAATCGCGGGTGGTCTCACGCTTATCCTCGGCCACGGTAAAGCCAAACGACATCTTATCGGTGTAGCCGCCCTTGATTTCGGCAAACAGCTGCCGCCCAATTTCGGTGCCGCCCAGATCGGCAGTCACTTTCAGCCCGGCGCTGTCAGCGGACAGGGCCAACGTGCCGTTTTTGGTTCGGGCAAAGACGCGGCCCTCATGGTCGTACTGCATGATGACGTCATCCATATCGCAGTCATCAAAAGCGTGCGGGTCGATCTGCTCCATGATGCGGTAGGAGGTGCCGCTGTCGCCCCTGTACTCATACAGCAAATAGGGCTGGTTGAACGTACAGGCGTAGCCCTCCACTTCCTGCTTGGAGTCCGGCGCGGCGGGGTCGGCGGTTCGGACCTCCAGCCGCATGGCGCGGTATTCCCGGCCATTGTTCAACTTTTTCAACAATTTCTCATTACTTTCCACTGGTTAGGTCGTCTCCTTTCTTTGTCACGCTGCCATCGCTTCCCAGCAGGTAATACTCGCCGCGTATCGTGTACGCTTGCCCCTGGCCGTCCGGCAGGGGCGGCAAGTTCCAAATTTCGCGGATTTCATCGCGGTTCATAATGCCGCGATCCGCCATCTGGGCCGATACATTCAGTTTTTCGGTGTTGCTCATGTATTGCAGCCGGTTGGCTGTCGCCATCAGCAGCGTGCCGCCCGCGCGTTCGCGCTCGGTAAACAACATTTTTGTGGCGACATCGCTGAACTGGATGGAAAACGGCTCGATTTTACCCTCATAGAACGCGCTCCAGGCGTCGCCGTAGGCGCGGTTTTGCAGCACATCCTCGTTGGTGCCGAAGTAGTTGAACACATTGGTGTTGATGCGCTCCATCTCATCGGCGGCCACAACATAGGGCTTAGCCTCCAGCTGCTTGATGTCCGTGTATGTGTTGGGGAACAGCAGAATGCCGCCGCCCTCGCCTTGCAGGTTTTCCCGGCTGAATCGCTTACGCTCTTTTTTTAAATCCTCATCGCTGGAGAAGTTGTTCATCTTGGCTGCAAAGCGGAATGTCGCGCCGTTTTTAACGGCCTCGGCAATGCCTTGGTTTTGCAGGTTTACCAGATCCATCGTGGGCGTCAGCGCGTGGTTGTTCTCGCCGAAAATATCGCTCTTGTACTGGAATTTTGTCATAATGCCGCACCGCGCCATTTCAATGGCGGCGGTCTGGCCGCTGCGGAATGTATAGCGCAGCCAGGGCGCGGCCCCATACTGCACGATTTCACAGCTGGACGGCAGCACGGGGAACATGCCAACGGTCTCACCAAACTCATTGATGACCGGTACAATAAAGGCGGTGTTTTGCACCTCCAAAATTGTGCAAAGCCTGTACAGGAATTGTCCCCAGGTCTGCCACTCATTCGGCCCCTGCCGGAGCCGGGTTTGCAGTTTCGGGTTTGCCGGTCCCTGCACGGTGACGCTCAGCTTACTGGCGTGGGTGGCCGTGGCGTGGATCGCGGCGCGCACGATCTCGCTCTCATACAGCTCGCCGCCCCAGGTCAAAAAGCTGGGCGTGTAGCCGTCCAGCGTTGTCCAGAATCCAGACGCGAGGCTCTTGGCGGCTATCTTCCCGAAAATTGATTGAAACAGTCCCATGCTCATCACCCCGCGTTCTTTAACTGGCCGCCGATCTCGGCGCACCATTTCTGCCGCACCGTCATCCCATCCATGAGCGCGGCGCAGCCATCAATGTGGTCGGCGGCGCTCATTTTCACAAGTTTGCACCTGCCGCTGTCGTTCTCGACTTTCAGCGCCGTGTTCAGCAGATGAACTTTTAACAGATCGTTGTCCCCGATGTTGATGGTGCCGTCTTTCAGCAGTCCCTCAACCTCGCGTATTACCGGCGTCAGGTTGAACCCCTGGAATACGTCATCCATGTGGAATCCGTATTGCTTCATATCCTGCACGAGGTACTGGGCCGTGTATCGGTCATAGCCGACCTGCAAGGGATAAATTTTGTACTGCTCTATCAGTGTCCTGAACCAGTTGTAGCAATCGTGATAGTCCACAAAATTGTCACCGCTCAGCGTGAGGATGCCGCGCTGCACATACGCCGCATAAGGTAGTCCGTCCCGCTCGGTGGCCTCTTGCAGCTTCTCGGCGGGGAGAAAGAAATGCGCCAGCACATTCAGCTTGCCGTTTTTCTCAATGATCGCCACACAGGCGGTCAGGTCGGTGGTGCGGCTCAAGTCAATACCGCCCACGCAATAGCAGTTTTTGAAGTTGGCCGGGTCAATGTGCGCCCCACAGGCCCGCTCCACAACATCGGAGGCCAGCCATGCAAGGCTAGAGTTTTGCTTGATGTTGCAGTATTTTGTTAAAAACTCAGCCCGCTTAGACAAGCTACCCTCGGCAATGGCGATCTCCTCCAGCAGGTAGCTGACGCTGATACTCACGCCCAGGTTCGGGTTGGCTTTCGCAAGCTCGTTGATATCGTTCCACTTGGCCGGGTCATCGATCATGTAGAGAAACGGCGCAAGGCGCGTCTCTTTGGAATCACCCAGCAAAAAGCGGGTGGCACGCTTTATCAGTTCATCATAGATGCCCTCGTTCACATAGCCCGCCGTGCTGATCGCCAGCAGCATGGGCTGTGTGCGTGCGCCAAAACTCGACTTGATGACCTCGTAGAATTTCAGCCCGGCATCACCGGGCCAGCTGGCGACCTCATCGGCCACGCACAGGCTGACATTGAGACCGTCCGACTTTTTAGCGGAAAACGCCAGCGGCTTGGCGCTCGTGTTGCTGTTGGCAATGTAGATGTCTGTGCGCCGTTTCTTGCTCAGCTGGCTCAGCTCTGGGTCCTTGTTGAGCATCTGATAATAGGCATCGTAGCACAGCCCCGCTTGCTCCAGCTTAGGCGCGGCAAAATAGATGCGCCCGCCGTACTCACCGTCCAAAAAACTGCAATAGGCAGCAATGGCGGCGGCCAGCAGCGTCTTGCCGTTTTTTCGGGCGATTATGACAACGGCCTCGCGGAATTGACGGTGATCTGTGTCATCCATTACGCCGAACAGTACCGACAAAAGCGCCTTTTGCCAAAGCTCCAGCACAATCAGCTGGGGAGCCAGCGCGCCCTCATGGTGTCGGCAGAAATTTTCCACAAAACGGATCGCTTTCTGCGCTTTTTTGGGGTCAAAGTGAAACAGCCCTTTTTCCAGACCGTCCACAACGTACTTGTACCAGACCTTGATCCAGCGGCCCACGATGATGGTGCCGTCCGTGATTTTCTGGTAATACTCGTAGATGTAATTATTCACGGGCCAGCTGCTCCAGTCTGCTCTCACGCTTTTCCGGGGGCAGCAGCTTGCCCAGGCGCTCGGTCACGGTGTTGTAGTTCTTGATGAGGCTGTTGTAGGCTTGCAGATCGGCGCTGGCTTTTTTGCCGTACTGGTTCGCGCCGTTCATGTACTCCTCGCTGCACCCGTCAGCGTTGATGGATTTTTGCAGATCGTCGAGTGTGATTTTCATGAATGCCGCGTTCTGGATCAGCGGCTCCACAATCGCCATCTGATTTTTAGGCAGCTCGGCGTAGTGCGCCATGATCCTGTTGCACTCCTCTTGAATTAGAGTAGTTTTTGCTTTTCTCCCCACAACAACACCCCCTTTACACTCTTTTCAGTGCTTTTCCAAACTTTGGGGCCCGGTCTACCACACCCCCGCTCGTTTTTTCGACCGGGGGGGGGTCACCACCTCGATGTCACTCGCCCCGCCGGGTCCACACGGTATCTACGCCGCGCGCCGTGGCGCTTTGCGTGACAGTCACGGCACAGCAGTCTCAGGTTGGACCATGACAGCGAGACTGCCGGATCGTTGATGTTGTCCGGCGTCAACTCTGTCATGTGGTGAACTATCTCGCCGGGGCGATACAGCCCCTTAGCCAGACAATCCTCACACAATCCGCCCACGCTGGCGGCGTACCCATCGCGGCAGCGCTGCCACGCTTTGCTCTTGTAAAACGCTTTGGCAAACTCCCGCATACTGTTTGCGTGTCCACACTGGACACGCGCTGCACCTCCACCCGCCGGGGCGTAAAATTATCATAGATGCCCAGCGGTGCGAGACGGAGTTTCTTTTGTCTCGGTGTAGGTGAGGCTCTCCCGCCCGCCGGGCATGACGGTCTATTGCCGTCCGTCATCCGCTGAGTTTAACCACATCAACGGCACTGCGTACCCGCACACAGGTCTTGCACCTGTCAAGGTTCATCCCGCCGGGGAACTGGGCGGGCGGCTGTGCGGTATGTTGCCGGTCTTTCCCGGCTGTCAGCTATGAAATAGGAGATTAACTATGGCCAGGCTGGCGGAATCGAACCGCCGGGCGTACCCGTAACCCTGCAACCTTGCAGCCCAGATATAAAAAATAGCCGCCCCGATGTGGGGCGACTATCCGCTTAGGAGGATTATGCAAACGAGCAAACCGTCGAGCATCAAGCCCCTACCTGCTCGACACCCTCAGCTTAACACACTGGGGCGGAACTGGGCGGAACTAATTTTATAATTTTGAAAATTGCCCGCCGGTGGAGCTTGCGCACATAGCGCTCAGTGATCCTCATGCGCGCCGCGATCTGGCGGTTGGTGCGCCCGTCGATGTAGCGCATCTGTAGGACCTCGCGCTCCAGGGCATCCTCCAGCTGAGCAATGGCGCTCTCAATCTCCACCCTGGCGACCTCGCCGTCCGTCAGCTGGGCGGCCAGCTTCTCGCGCCGGGCGTTGATGCTCAGCAGCGCACTGTCAATCTCACCGGCCCCGCCGGATGGGCACAGGGCGCGGGCGTAGTCGGCGCGGCGGTTTTCTTCCCGGAGCCGTTCCCTCAATCGCGGCTCCACCCGCCGGGCATCGCGGTAGCGATTCAGCCACACGATGCACTCATCATAGGTCATTGGGCATCACCTCCCGGAGATGGTTCAAAGTCATCACATTCCAGCACAATGCCCGCGCCGTCCGTCCTTTCGACGCCGTAGCAGTATAGCTCACAGTCCAGGTTAAACAGCCCCTTATTGTGGGCGCACCCCTCGCACCTGTCAAGGTGCGGCTGGCTCATGCCGGGAATCCCGCAAAATCCGCTGCTCATTTCTTTTTCGCCTCCCGCGCGGCCCGCTGGATGTCGTCGGCAATGTAGTTCTCAATGCCCGCGCCGGTGCTGTACCAGCGCTTGTACCAGTCAAGGGCATTGATGTCTCCGTCCCGGCCTGCGCGCTCGCCGTTCGGCCCGAGGCGCACCGCGAAGCACTCGCGGTATTGGAAGCCGTCCACATGGCCGGAAAAGCGCGTCAGATCATCCACGGCAATGATAAGCCGCCCGCCGTCTGCCATCTTCCGCTCACGGATCGTCAGGCCCAGCTCCTTCAGCCGCGTCACAAGCGGCCAGCTGTCAAACGCCTCCAGCTCCTGCCGAGCCAGCGCCTGCCACTTTTCGGCCTCATCCTGCCGGGCACGCTCCTGATCACGCTTGCCCTTCACCTCGGCCTTGTACGCCGCCAGATCGTCCTTGTTGATGTACAGGCGCTTGGCGGCATCGAACAAATCTCGTGTAGTGAGTGAGCTTTCGGCAATAACCTCGTTTGTATCCGCCGGGTCCAGCATCCTCACGCGAAAGTTGTAATAACCAGCAGGCTCAATGCGAAGCAGCGCATCCGTCTCGCCCTCAGTCAGATCCAGCGTCACCGGCTCCAGCTTTCCGGCATCCAGCCCGCGGTCAGCGTAGTTCCATTCGCTCTTGCGAACATAATCGAGCTTCTTCAACTGGTCGGCCAGGCCGCACTCGACCAGATACTTGATGGCCGCCCGCCGGGCCATATCGGTGATGGGCGGCATACTGGCGTACTTGATTTTGGCGTATTCTACCTGCTGCACCTTGTACAGCTTGCTGCACTCGTAGGCCCGCGTCATGGTGATCTCGCCGCGCTCCACCATCGCCAGAACCTCCGGCACGCAGTTGTTGGCAATGGCATTCAGCCGCCCCAGCGTGCCGGTGCCATCGCCGGTGATGCGACTCATCTCATCACGGATGCGGCCATCGAGCGCGCCCGCCGCCTTTTTGCGTTCGAGTGCCTGCTTGAGCGCCCGGTACTGGCGCAGCCGCTCACCGTCGGTCAGCTCGCGCGCCGTGGCGTTGGAGGTGATCAGGGCGATGAGGTCGTCATCCTCGCCCTGACTCTGGCGGATAACGCAGGGCAGCACCTCAAACCCGGCCACGCCCTCGGCAGTCAGGGCGCGGCAGGCCGTCCAGCGCCGGTGGCCGGCCAGCAGCATATACTTCCCGGCCCGGGCGGGCAGCACCTCCAGCGGACTGCGCAGTCCCCGCTCGGCGATGTCCGCCTTGAGCATCGACACATCCCCGATCTCGTAGATGCTGTTCTCCGGGTTCGGCTCGATGTCTGCCGCCGGCAGCATGACGACCTGCATTTTCTGACCCGCCGGGGCGTTGGCTTTTGTGTTGCCGAGAATGTCGTTGATAGAAAATCCCTTGCTCATCGCTTAGCCCTCCTTGTGCGTGTCCATCTTGGACACGGCCTCATCGACCTCATCTGCCAGGCATCCGTAGTCCAACGCTGCCGAGCAGTCCGGCTTGTACACCCGCAGCGGCTCGTGCGCGCTCTTGGCCTCGCTGACCTTGACCGTGTACCGGATGACGGTGTGCAGCATCTCAATGCCCGCCTCGTTGAGTTGGTGAACGACCTCGCCCGCGTACCGTGTGCGGCGGTACTTTGTCATCAGTGCGCCCATCACCTTGAGGTGCGGGTTGTAGTACATCTGCACCTGCTCGATCTGGTCCATGATCTCCCGCATGCCATCGCAGGCCCACTCATCGCAGTCTACCGGGATGATCACCCAGTCCGCAGCCGTCAGCGCGTTGATGCTGCCCATGTCCAGATCCGGCGGGCAGTCCATCAAGCAGTAGTCGTAGCTATCGTCCAAGGTTTCCAGCGCATCCCGCAGATGATACTGCCGCGGGCCGTTGTCCATCAGGATCGTGCGGTTTGCCTTGAGCATCCGCATGTCGCAGGGGAGAAGGGCAACCGCCGGGATCGCCGTCTCCACGATGGCGTCCCTCACCCGGGCCATGCCCAGCAGAACAGACGACACGCAGGGCCTGTCGTAGTCGGCCACGCCAAAGAACTTGCTTGTGTTGCCCTGCTTGTCGAGGTCCACCACCAGAACGCTCTTGCTCTTGGCGGCCAGCTCGGCGGCAAGGTTGCAGGCGGTGACGGATTTCCCGACGCCGCCCTTCAAGTTGATAATTGCAATGCTGATCATAGTAATCCTCCTGTCCCGCCGGGGCGGCGGGTGTTATTGCGGCCAGTTCATCTGGTCGATTTCTTCAAAATCCTCTTTAGGGGCGGGCTGCCATTGATGGTATTGGGGCTGCCATCGCATAGACACAACGCCCGTCGGCCCCTCGCGGTTCTTGGCGTACATAACGGCGGTATCCTGATAGGCGTCCTCGCCGCGCAGCTCCTTGCTGTCCTCGGTGCGCCTGTTCTCCACAAAGATCGCGCTGTTGGCGTCCTGCTCAATCGTGCCGGAGCCGCGCAGGTCCTCCAGATTGCAGAAGCGGCCCTCGTTGCCCTTCACGCCGGCGCGGTTGATCTGGCACAGCTCCACAACCACGATGCCCATCTTCATGGCGGCCACCTTCAGCCGCCGGGTGATTTCAGAAATGCGCTGGTACTCGGTCTGGCGCGGGTCGGTGGGGCTTAACAGTCCGATGTGGTCGATGAAGGCGATGTCCGGCTTGTACTGCATGAGCTTGGCCTCCAACCCGTCAATCGTCAGGTTGCTGTCGGCGTCCAGCATCATGTTGTGATGCTGGCGCAGCCGGGCGGCGGCATTGTTGATGATCTCCCGCTCACGCGGGGCCAGGCTCTTGTTGGTGAGCTTGCCGGAGTCGATGCGCGCAACCTTGGACAGGATGCGGTCCATCAGCACCTCAGCGGTCTCCTCCAGGGTCAAGTAGTAGACCTTGTATTTTTTGGACAGGCGTGACGCCAGGTTGAGCGAAAAGTCCGTTTTGCCGCACCCAGGCCGCCCGGCCACAACGCAGACGCGCTGCCGACCAAAGACGCCGTACCGGTCCAGCTCCGGCCAGCCCAGTTTCAGGCTGTCGTCCGGCTCATCCAGCCGGGCCAGCGCGGAATCCAGCACCGCGTCAAAGTCCCGGGCCGTGCTGTCGGTCTGGGTGCTGCGGATGGCATCCTGCACCGCCAGCGTGCGGCGCAGCTGGCGGCAGACGCCGTCGCTGTCCATGGCATCCTTGGCCATGCACTTCATCAGGTCGCCCTGCAAAAGCGAGTAGCGGTAGTCCTCCAGTATTTGCGCCGCATAGCTGCCGATGTTGGAGACGCTGGGGCAGGTCTCGGCCATTGCCACAACGCCAGGCCTGATCTCATCCGCCGGGCGGCCCGCCGATGCCCGGTTGATGACCGTGATGACGTCCACCGGCTCCCCGGCCATGGTGAGCTGCTGCACCGCGCTGAACACCGCGCGGCTCACGCCCTCGTCGAACATCCCGGGCACCAGCTTGATGATGTACTCCCGTGCGCGGGCCGGGTCCATGAGCGCCGCGCCCAGAAACGCCCGCTGCGTCTGCTGCTGCCGGCTTATAGTTGCACGTTCCATTCAAAAGCCTCACAAAAAATCAAGTATGTCGGTGTCCGGCCCGATCTCCCGCGGGCTATCCTCCGTGCTGGCGGGGCGCTGGGTGGGGACGGCATCCACAAAATCGTCCTTCAGGGCGAACAGCCCCTCCCATCCGCGCAGGATGCTCTGCTCCAGCACGGCGGCCATGTAGCCGTAGCGGTCACGGACGCCAGCCTCGTCGGCCAGCTGGTTGAGCTTGTTGCAGGCCAGCTTGGCGGCGTTGGCTGTCAGGGGGTGCTTGCCCGCGGCCCGGGACTCCTCAAATGCGAGCAGGGCCTCCGTCAGCCGTTCATTTCCCGGGAAGGCATCCCGGAAAATATCGGAAACACTCGCGCGCGCGCCCGCCCGCGTATTGTTCTCTCTTGTATTGTTATTCTTGTATTGTTCTAGGCGACATTTTTGTCGGGGGGTAGGCGACATTTTTGTCGGGGTGGGTGCGACATTTTTGTCGCCCGCCGACACTGAGTGTCGCTCACCGACATTTTTGTCGGCCTCTGTTTCCGGGGCTTCCTCATGCGCTGCATCTGACAGCGGGGAGATGCGCCGCTGCATTGCGGCACCGTCCCGGACATTGGTCACGGCCACATAGCCCAGCTCCTGCAGGTGCTTCACCCAGCGCTGCACGGTGCGGTCGCTCGTGTCGTACAGCTCGCTGAAATAGCCGTTGCCGGCGTAGCAGTACCCGCACTGGTCGGACAGGGCGGTGATCTCTGCAAAGAAAACCTTCTCGGACGCACTGAGCCGCCTGTCGTACCGTACCGGAGAGGGAAGAATAGCGTAAAATCCGGGTTTTTCCATAGCTTGGCCTTTCTAAAAATGGCTGACCTTAACACAGGGATGCGCCGCGCTCTTTTCGGCGCATCCCTGCAAGGTCATTTTTCAATTTTTCAACGTTTAAAAGGGGAGGTCGCCCTCATCCTCGATCATGGCGAAGTCGTCGCCCGGCCCCTGGTTGTAGGCCGGTGCTGAACCGGTGACGCGGGGCTGGCCCGCCGGGGCAGGGGAGCCCTGGGCGGCGTTGTCCGCCTTGCTGCCGCAGAAGTTGATGTTATTGGCCACAACCTCCAGCACGGTGCGGTTGGTGCCGTCCTTGGCCGTGTAGGTGCGGCTCTGCAGCCGCCCGTCCACCGCTACCATCTGGCCCTTGTGCAGCCACTTGTAGGCGAACTCCGCGGCCCGCTCCCACGCGATAACAGGTATCCAGTCCGCCTGACTCTGCCCGTTGGCGTCCCTGCGCCCGCGATCCACAGCCAGGGTGAACGTCGCCACCTGCTTGCCCGTGTTGGTCTGCCGCAGCTCCGGGTCCCGGGCCAGGCGGCCCTGCAATGCACAGATATTCAGCATCAGATCATCACCACCACACTGCCGCGCTCCACCAGATCGGCCAGCTTCTCGCCCAGATAGGCGGCAATGTTGCGCTTGGCCTCCAGCTTCCACGCACCGCCGTCAGCCTCGTACAGTGCCGGGCGGCCATCTTTGTCGAGGCGCAGCAAGAAGTCGCTGGCGGGCTGCTCGACCTCAAGGAAAGTGCGGTAGGGCTGCAGGTGGACGATGGGCTGCACCGTCTGCTGCTCCTTCAGCACCGCGCCGGTGCGGACACTGACCTCTTGGCTGATCCCGTTGTCCACACTGGACACGCCCTGATTCACGTCGATGCGGCTCAGCAGCGCCAGCAGGTAGTCCCGGTCCTCTGTGACGGCGTACAGGCTTTGCAGTTCGATAACGGCGTGTTCCTGGCTCATGTATTGGTTGACAGAAATGCTCGGCACATCGCTCACAGCCTCATACAGCGGCAGGCGGCTGAACTCTGCGTATTCTTTATGCGTGTATGTAGTATCCACCATGACCCGCCGGGCGCTGTCCACACGCACATACAGCCGGGGCGAGTGGTTGATACCCTCGGTGCGGATCAGCTTGACAAGCGCCTCCAGCGTATCCACCGAGTACCGTTCCGGGAGTTCAACCTCCGGCTTGACCTCGACCAGATCGGCGGAGCAGAACCGATGCCCGTCGCGCGTTTCCAGGGTGAAGGGGGTCGCCAGCTCCACAATGCGGTCAATAGCGTCTTTCAAAAAGCTGTTTTCCATTTTCTTTGTCCTTTCTGTGTCAGTATCCGGCACGGCCTACGCGGGCCATAGCCGGTACGGGGGCTTCGTCTCCGTCCATGTCCACCTGTCCGGGGACCTGCGGCGTCATCTCGGCCAGCAGCAGGCTGCCGTCCCGCGCCTTGGTAATGCACAGGGACGTGCGCACCGGCTGGATCGGCGCGAGGGTGGTCTTTGCCTGCGCATCCATGCCGATCTGCTGGCGGTAGTCATCCGGTGCAAAGGTCAGCGTGATGGTGATCTTGCGCTTGGCGGTTGCCGCAGTGTTGGGGTCCATGATGTTCGCCACGACCCGCTCTACCTCGTAATCGGTGATTTCAGCAATCGCGCCCATCGCCATCTCCAGCACGCTCTTTTTGTTTACGATCTGGGGCATCACTCATCACCTCCAACTTTTACGCCCTCGCCCTGATAATGCCGCTTCATCATGATATAAGCGGCCTTCTCGGCCTCAAGGTCGTCAGGGTGTTCTCTGCGCATCCTATCGATCAGTTCATCGCGCCAGAAATGCAGAGCCGCGCACAAAAAAGGGATATCCGGGCCAGATAGTCCCGCCTCACCGTTCAGCGCCGCGAGGACGACATCCAGCGCCTCTTCATGGACGGCATCAATCTGTTTGGGGCTTACTTCTCCGCCCAGAACTTGCGTCTTAATAATGTTATCGACGCTTTGCAGCCTGGGCTTATACCATACATTCATCGTTTGCATCCTCCTAAAAACTAAATTTCTTCCCCAAACACCTCGGCGAAGCTGCCGGGGCCGTGGAGTTCATCAAAAGCAAATTGTGCCGCCTGTTCCAACTCCCGCCGGGCGGCGGGGTCAAAATGGACGCCCAGGTGCGGCTCATTGTGATGGTTGTGGCACAGCCAGACCTTGAGGCCGTACTGTTCGGACAGTTCGCGCCGCCCGCGTCCAAACAGGATGTGATGCTCCTCCAGGCCGCGCGTGGTGCGCAGATTGTAGCGCTTGCGGCACAGGTAGCACTCTTTATCGATTTGCAGTATGCTTTTTGCCATGGCGCTCCTCCAGTCCGTTGACGGCATCCACCGCCTGGCGCACATCACCAACAGGCAGCTCCACCGTCGTCCAGCGGCAGCCGCACATCATGCAGACGCGGCGGCGGTATATCCGCCGGGTCCCCTTGGCGCGGGTGTCGATGACGCGCACCTGGCTGCTGTTGCACTTAATGCAATCCATCGGCACGCCTCCAGTCTCGGTATTGCTCGGTGGTCTCGGCATCGTCCACGCCGGCCTCGCTCAGGCGGTCAAAAATGCGCTCAATGAATTCGTGCATCTGCTGCCGGGTAAAGCTGCTGCTGCCCATGCCAAGCCGGGCCATACAATAGCCATCGTCCAGCAGCTCCACCATCTGCACAACGCGGTATGTGTTGCGCAGGGCGGGCAGGGCCTTGACCGGCACGCGCCAGGTCTCGACCTCTGCGCCGAACTCGCCCAGCAGGTCCAGATAGCACTGTTCGGCGGTCACCCCGCCAGGGGTGCCGCCGCTCAACGCCAGCGCCAGCCTGTTCAGCAGCGCCCACATGAGGCGGTTCTGATCCAGTGTGCGCTTATTCCGCACGGGGCGGATGTCGATCTCCACGCATAGGGGCTGCCCCCGCGCGCGGCGCTCCAGTTCGGCGTGCATCCGCTGGGCCTCCAGGCGATACGCACCGTCAATCGTCAGCCCGTCCATGTCGTTGACTAAGGGCTGGCCCGTTGGGATGTACCAGGCGGCCACATGGGCGATCAGCTGGCTTGCCATGTAATCACGCTCCCGTCACGCTTGCGTACCCTCAGCGACGCCACGCTGCCGTCATCGTTGTAGGTGATGTCGTCCAGGGTGAGGGCATCGTCCAGAACGTAGCGCTCAATGATGTTGGTGCCGGGCTTGCCCTGGGGGACGATGTGGACCTTGCTGGCCGGGATGCGCAGCGACGGCAGGTTCAGCACGCCCGCGCCGATGCTCCAGGCGGCAGCAGCGGCCAAAAAGCTGCCGTCTGCCTCGTTGGTGGGCGCGTCGCTGCTCACGCGGTAGGTGCTGGGGCAGGGGGCGTCCTTTGTGATGTCGGCCAGGGCCACGGCGCAGTACAGATACCGCCCACAAACGTAGTGCCGTACACTGTAGCCAGCCAGCCCGCCGGGCATACGCTCACAGCACTCCTCCAGATGGGCGCGCACGGCGTTGACATCCGGCCACAGCTTGATGCGCACGCCCTCGGCGTCCACCTCCAGAATGCTGAGCGTGACCTCGTCAGCCGTCAGCAGGGCGAGGTTTTTGGGGGTCTCATTCTTCTCCATGTTTATCCTCCATTTCCGGGCCGATGTAGACACCGGCCTCATTGTAGTTGTTGGGGTCGGCCATCGGGCTGTCCCAGCCGCACACGGCCCCGCCGTACATAGCAGCAGCCTGGGCGCGGCTGACGCCCGCAGCCTCGTTCAGTGTGTCCACGGCCTCTTGCTCCACCACACCGAACAGGGCGCGCTCCCCGCGCACGATGCGGACGATGTTGTTGGTGTAGCGGCTCCTTGCGTAGGCGTAGGCGGGCAGCCCTGCCTCATCATAGGTCATTTTCATGGGCTTGGTCTCCTTTTTTGGTTTTGGCCGCATGCGCGGCATACCGGCGGCAAGCGCCGGGTGTTTCTTCTTCCAGCTGCACACTCTATGTCGGATTGCCTCCGGCGTCACGGTCTGAGTGTAGCCCATCATCCTGCACACGCTGCTGATCCGCGCGCCGCCGTAGTAGTACAGGATGCTTTCCATCATCATCTCCGGCGGCACAGGGTTGCAGATGCGCTCACCAGGCGGGCCGACGGGTTGCTTGTTTTGAGGGTGCGCCGCGCGGAAAGCGTCAAGACTGGCATAGCCCAGACTTTCCAGCAGGGTGCCCTCGGCCACGCTCAGACATTCGGCGCAGATTCTCAACTGGCGGCGGGCGTTGGTGCAGTTCCTAAGCCTGGATTGCACCCAGGCCAGATCATCCGTTGTCATCAGCAAATTTGCCTCGCCAACGCGGTGGCCGGGATGCGCTTGTCGCGCCCGGCCCCGATCCAGCCCTCAAAGTTGCGGCAGACCTTGCGCGCGGCGTAGGGGTCTGTGCCGTAAACGATGTGTGCGGCCTCGGGCACTGTCACCAGCTCGCCCGCAGCCTCATGACGGATGCGCTCCAGCGCATCCCGGTAGCCTTGCTTTTCGCGTGCCATGCTTAACCTCCTTGTGTTGCCTGCATCTGCCCAGCGTGGTACAATCGGGGCAGAGTAGTAATTGCCGTCTGGGGCGCTTTTACCGGAACTATCGCGCTATTTTTAAAATAACTGCGATGGTGTTGACAATCGCCGTAACGGTAACTGCGGCCAGCGTCAGGTTGTTTGCCAGTTCAATGCGCTGTTTGCGGTGTTTATTTTCAAGATTGTTCATGGGAGTCACCTCCTGCGTGTGTTCGGGGTGAATATGCCGTTGTGTAATTGGAACTTGAAATTTCTTCAATATAGTGATAAAGTTTTGATGAGGTGTTATTATGCGGCGACGGTACTGGTCTTTTTTCAATCGTGCAAAATACTCAGTCTTTTACTACGAGAGATATCAGGAACATTGCAAATTCATCTTGCGTGCAATTAAAATCGTCTTGGCTTTGGTATCCTGCGGCAGCATAGCTGCATGGACCATTTGGACGCAGTTCCCAGCTGCGTGGGCCTTCATCCTTGCATGCGCACAGGTAGCTTCCATCCTTCAGACGAATCTGCCTTACTCAAAAGACATCATTTGCTTGGATTTTGCCATTCCGCAAATGAACAAGCTTATGATTGATATTACACATACATGGGATGAAATCGACCAGGGAAAACTTACTGATTCCGATATCTCCGATGCAATCCAAAACTATGAGCATAACATTCAGGACATTGTAAACCAGTATCTTTCCAGCCTTGATATGGCACAAAGTTTTTTGTGTAAAAACAAAGCAACCAAAGACCAAAAAGCATTTTTCGCATTTTACGATAAGGAAACAGAGGAGGTGAACAATGATGCCCAAACCAAATGTACCAGCAGCACCCCCGCCAAGTGATTACAGGAATCACGCCCCGCAGCCTACGTACCGCGCGCCGACTCCACCACCACCGCCACCCAAAAGTTCTGACAAATAACCGCATGAGGAGGCCGATTGCTTCCTCATCTTTTGTTATTGCGCCAAAATACCGCCTGCACCAGACTTAATATTTGTGCACCAAACGCGGCACCCATAAAAAAGCTGAACCAGTCCAATGCACCACCCCCTTTATGTGTCCATGGTGGACACGTAGCTGTCACTTATCGTGACATTTTTAGGCGTAAAAAATCTCCTCCACGGTTTTCTCGTAATACTGCGCGATTTTAAGCTTTGTTTCATCGCGGGGGATCCTAGCGCCAGTCTCGTACATTGCCAGTGCAGAAACGCTTACACCCAGCGCTGTTGCAACCTCGGCGCGCGGTCGAGCGCCCCGCAGTTCAACCAATGTTTGCGCAATCTTCTCCGAATCCATCAGAATCACCTCGCTTTCATTTGTCACGAATCGTGACTATATATACAGTATATCACGCTCTAGGTATTTGTCAACACATTTCGTGATATTTTGCGGTTGACTTTCTCACGATTCGTGATATTATAAGATTAGTACACAGAGAGGATTGACTTCGCATGGCTAAATTTTCGGCAATTATAAAATCCCTTCGCATCGAGAGAGGCATAACGCAAGAGCAACTCGCTGCCTTGCTAAAAGTATCCCGCAGTACGATAGGCATGTATGAAACTGGCAGCCGCGAACCAGATTTTGAAACGCTTGAAGCTATCGCAGATATTTTCAATGTCGACATGGATTATCTCATGGGGCGATCAACCGTCGAACGGAAAAATCCTGTTGCCGCTACTCCCATCCCCGCCGGGTTCCAGCCGCTGCCAAAGCGGGACCGCATCCCGCGTGTGGGGCAGATCGCCTGCGGCACACCCATCCTCGCGGAGGAGAATGTCGAGGCCTACGATGAAGTCCCCAGCGCGTGGCACGCCGACTTTACGCTGCTTTGCCAAGGGGACAGCATGGAGCCTAAAATCAAGGACAGCGACATTGTGGCGATACACAGCCAGCCGATGGTAGAGAACGGCCAGATCGCCGCCGTCCTGATCGATGGCGAGGCCACCCTCAAGCGCGTGTTTCTGTTCGATGATCATATCGAGCTCCGCGCCGAAAACCCCACATTTCCGACTATCCTGCGCATCGGCGAGGATATGAACACCATCACCATCGAAGGCAAGGCTGTTGGCCTATGCCGCAAACTGTAAGGAGGTCTCCTATGGCATCAAATGTTACAGCGAAGGACAAAAAGCAGATTAAAGTTCTGGGCATCATCGTTGCTGCGCTTCTGGTTGTGTTGGTCGTTGTTCTGGCGATACCCGCTCCGAAGAAGCAGTACACGCAAGAGCAGATGGCTGCACTGGCCGTGAAGTATGTGGCGGAAAACAATTATATTGCCGGTGATGCCAAATGGCCCGATCTGGACGACTGGCAGGTTAAATCCGCAAACAACAGTTATGCAGCGTCCTGCACCGTCCAAGTGGCAAACGATAGCGGCATCTATGCAGATCACTCTGTTGAGGGTCTGGCCGTGTACGACAGCGATGCCGAACAGTGGCATGTATCCAATCTTGCAATTGATGGCGTTGAGGTCATTCACAAATAAACAAAATAAAAATGCCCGCAGTGTTGGCGCACCGCAGCCAGCCCAAAGTCGAGAACGGCGAGGTCGCTGCCGTCCTGATCGATGGCGAGGCCACCCTCAAGCGCGTGTTTCTGTTCGATGACCACATTGAGCTCCGCGCCGAAAACCCCACATTCCCGACTATCCTGCGCATCGGCGAGGATATGAACACTATCACCATCGAAGGCAAGACCGTTGGTCTGTGCAGGAAGTTGTAAAACAAAAATAGCCCTGCACTGCCAATCGGCAGACAGGGGGTAGTCTTTACAACTTACATTTTTCGATTTTTCTATGAAGGGAGATTGCCATGAACATACAGGATGTTGTCGCTCGGTTCAACACTATTCCCATTTTATTTGCCGGCTCTGGCATTACGCGCCGATATTATGATCTGCCAGACTGGAAAGGTCTTTTAACCGAGTTTACATCCAGAGTGAACGCTGACCGCTTTGCCTACCGCGCTTATGAAAGCAAAGCCCACCAGCTTGGTTATACCCAAGGGATTATGCCCAAAATAGCAACGCTGATACAGCAAGACTTTGACTCTAAATGGTACAGCACCCCCGAAATGCGAACAAACGATTCTTTTGTTCTTAATGCCGTAGGTAGCGGTTGCTCGCCTTTTAAGGCAGAAATTGCATGGTACCTGAAAGGGAAATCCATCCCACAGCCCGCATTCAAGGATGAAATTCAAAAATTAAAAAATATTTCAAAGAAAAATCTGGCAGGTGTAATTACTACAAATTACGACACTTTTTTTGAAAAGCTCTTTGACGACTATACCCCTTATATTGGGCAGAACCAGCTTGTATTTTCTTCTATACAAGGCATAGCTGAAATTTATAAAATTCATGGTTCCGTAACGGTGCCCGAGTCTCTCGTTATCAACGAACATGACTATGAAATCTTTAATGAAAAGGGGAAATACCTTGCTGCAAAGTTGATGACAATCTTCATGGAGTACCCTATTATTTATATTGGATATTCCTTGAATGATTCAGACATTCAAAACATTCTAAAGGATATTCTTTTATGTTTGCCGACCGACAAAGTAGAAAAATTGCAGGAACGCTTTGTTTTTGTGGACTATAAGCCTGGCGCTTCGGGATATTCCATTTCCACCTCCACATTGGCATTCGGCGAGCAAATGCTTTCTATGACAAGACTTACACTGTCTGACTTTAGCATTTTATATGACGCATTGGCTGCAAAGAAAGCGTCTGTTCCCGTGAAACTCCTTCGCCGTTTTAAAGAAGAAATATACACCTACGCCGTCACAAGTAAGCCGGGGCCCCTGCTCATGGTTGCTGATCTCGATGATAAAAATATCGATGAGAATAAGTTAGCAATTTCTATTGGTGTTTCAAATACCGGTGAATTTGGCTTGCTGAGCATTGTTGATACTAACGAATGGTATCGCAGTATTGTACTAGATGAAATAGAGCGCCTAAAGGGTTTTAACGCAGACCAGCTTTTGCAGTACGCATATCCGCAAGTAAAAAAAGGAACTGTCGGTGACATTCCAGTATACAAATATCTTGCACAAGCCAAAGAGGACTATCCCGAAATAAGAGCGGTGACACCAAATGATTTTGAAAAATTGACCACGGCAACCAATAAAAAGTATCGTTATACAACAGACCGATATCCTTCTCTGGCAAGCCTATGGGATGAGTTGAAGGATGATAAGCCAAAAGCCTTTCGCATCATGTGCTGTTTCCCAGAAAATAAAATTGATGTGGATTATCTCGGAAAAATCCTACAAAGTTTATTCGAGCAAAACGATAACGCATTGGAGCAATTAGACAGTATAACGCGTACAAATGTAAGACGACTAATTAGAATGTACGACTACTTAAAGTGGGGAAAAAAATAAAGACCCAAACAACATAATTCCCTAAATAGGGAAAATACGCTGAACGAGTCTTTTCTCGTGACACCTTCTATTGACGATATCCACTAAGTAGAAACCGTCAACTCCGATATCAAACTAACGATAGTTTACCAAAGTAATCTCCCAAAGTCAACTGGTAAATATTACAAATCACAAGACAATATCCTCACAAAAATCAGAAAAACGCCCCCGGTGCTACCAACACCGCAGGCGTTCAAGATCAGCGTGTCCAAAGTGGACACAATACCGACCAGCATCCGTATTGTACCACCTCCGGCCACGCTTGTCAAAGTGTATCGCAAGGAGGTTTTTACATGGCAAAAACGAAAAAACGCGCGGACGGCCTGATCGAGCGCTGCCGCGTTATTGATGGCAAGACCCGCCACTTCTATGGCCGCACCGCAAAGGAGGTGCAGGCCAAGCTCGACGCGGCCCTCATAGAGGCCAGCACCCGCCGGGACAGGGGAGACCCCTTCTGCGAGGTCGCAGAGGCGTTCTGGCGCGCCAAGGAGCCGTGCATCAAGTACGGTTCCCGCCGGGGCTACCGCCACAAGGTGGAGCTTGCCAAGGGCTGGTTTGAGGGGCAGGGCATGCGCGAGATCACCGGCACCGACATCAACCGCGAGCTGATGCACATGGCCGCGCAGGGCTACGCCTACAAAAGCATTGCCGGGCAGAAGTCGGTGCTCTCCCTGATCTGGCAGTATTGGTGCGCCGAGATGCACGGCGATGCGAACCCCTGCACATTGCTCAAGCTGCCGCAGGGCCTGCCCCAGACCAAGCGCCGCGCCCCCACAGAGCAGGAGATTGCCGATGTTAAGGCCCACCCCGAGGGCTTCGGCCTCTGCCCGGCCATCATGATGTACGCCGGCCTGCGTCTGGGCGAGGTGATGGCGCTGCAGAAGAGGGACCTCGCCAACGGCGCGATCCGCGTGTGCAAGGCCGTGGTCTGGCACAATAACTACCCCGAGCTGGAGGAGCCGAAAACCGACAGCGCCTACCGCACCGTGCCGATCCTCAAGCCCCTGCAGGATGCGCTCGGCAGCCGCCTGGGCGGTCTGGCCGATGATGATTTCATCTTTGGCGGCAAAAAGCCCATGACGAAGAGCCGATACCAAAACGCCTGGCTGCAATACTGCATCGGCATCGGCCACGCCCACGACAGCGGCAAGCGCTACAAAACCGGCAAGAAATCAAAGGACGGTGCACCCCTGTACAAGACAATCATGGAGCCGGACTTCACCGCGCACCAGCTCCGGCATGAGTTCGCCAGCACGCTGGTACAGTGCGGCATCAGCCCGCAGGTAGCCAAGGAGCTGATGGGCCACGCAGACATCCTGACAACCCAGCGCTGGTACGCCGAGGCCAAGGCCAGCGCAGTCGATGAAGCCACACGGATCCTCAACGCGCACTTCACCGCATAAACCGCATTGGTTCGTATATTTTTCGTAAACAATCAATCTTTCACATCATGGCGCGCATTGTAACAAATTCAAATCTCTCTTACTCCGCCAAATCAGCCGATATTTAACGCTAACACGTTGAATATCGGCTGATTCTTTTTATATTTTCCACCCTTTTCTGCCTGTACCTTGCAATCCCGCGGCAAATCCGCTATACTCATTCTATACCATTTTATAAGTGAGGTGTCCGTTATGCGGTTATTTGATGTGCTCGGCCCGGTCATGACGGGGCCGTCCAGCAGCCACACGGCGGGTGCGGTGCGCATCGGCAGCACGGCGCGGCGGCTCCTGGGGGAGCAGCCTGCCGAGGCCGAGATCCTGCTTTACGGCAGCTTTGCCGCCACGGGGCGCGGCCACCGCACGGACCGGGCGCTTGTCGCCGGGCTGCTGGGTATGCAGCCGGACGATGACCGCATCCCGCACAGCTTTTCTATTGCCAAGGAGGCCGGGCTGCACTTTAAGATCGGCACCACAAACCTGCGCGGTGCGCACCCCAACACGGCGGTGCTGCGGCTGACCGGTGCGTCGGGCCGTAAGCTCGAGGTCGTCGGCGCGTCCATCGGCGGCGGGCGGATCAACATCTGCCAGATCGACGGCATCACGACGAATTTTGGCGGAGACCACAACACGCTGATCGTCCACAACCAGGACACGCCCGGCCATGTGGCAGCCGTCACCACCTGTTTGAGCCAGCACGGCGTCAACATTGCCACGATGCAGCTCTACCGCTCGACGGCGGGCGGCTACGCCGTCATGGTGCTGGAGTGCGACGAGCCTATCCCGGATGAGATCGCCGGGCAGCTGGGCAGCCAGCCGGGCATCGTCAAGGTCACGATTCTGAATCTGTAAGGGGGCGGGAAAGATGGCATTTTCATCCGTGCATGAGATGATCGACCTCTGCAAGGAGAGCGGCAAGCCGCTGTATGAGGTTATCCTTGAGAGCGATCTGGCCGAAAGCGGCCTGACCCGCGCCGAAAGTGAGGCCGAGATGCACCGTCTGTGGGCGGTCATGCGGGCCACCAGCGACGGCTACTGCGGCGCAGACCGCTCGATGAGCGGCTTTGCGGGCGGCGACGCGGCCAAGGTCAA
>OLOC01000261.1_pt1 | contig 45244 bp, 42 predicted proteins | sample 1643111 | NCBI WGS metagenome assembly OLOC01 (sample SAMEA3136633, study PRJEB25190) | human gut metagenome
ACTGACTCTTAATCAGTGGGTCCTGGGTTCGAGTCCCCGATGGTGCACCAAAAAAGCCTTACGGAAACGTAAGGCTTTTTTCATAATGATTGCCGCTTTGTGTGAGTGCTTTCGTTTTGCCGCTGACTTCAACCCAAGTCAGCGGCTCTTTTTGTTTTGTAGGGGAGTAGGGGAGAAATTCATCCCTCCCGGGGATGCAACAACAGCCGCAAACGGCTCGGGAGGGTCATTCTTGTTGCCATGCACCGCGGCAATATGCTATACTAAAGAAAAAACAGAAGGGGAGGCACTGCGGATGACCCGCATTGCAATCGTAGAGGATGAGGCCGCCGTCCGGGAGCAGCTGGCGGGGTATGTGCAGCGCTACACGCGGCAGTATGGCACCCAGTTTGAGGTGACAATGTTCACCGACGGCGTCGAAATCCTTGAGGACTACCGCCCGGTCTACGACATAATTTTTCTTGACGTAGAGATGCAGCATCTGGACGGCATGGAGACTGCCCGCCGTATCCGCGAGCTGGACAGCGATGTGCTGCTGATTTTTATTACGAACATGGCGCAGTATGCCATCAAGGGGTACGCCGTCGGTGCGTTGGATTACGTGCTCAAGCCTGTGCCGTACTTTGCGTTCTCGCAGCAGCTGCAAAAGGCTGTGAACCAGCTGGCCAAGCGGACGCGGCATTATCTGGCTGTGCCGGTGGACGGCGGCATGCGCCGATTGGACGCTGCTATGATCTATTATATCGAGAGTGAGGGTCACCGCGTCCATTTTTACACCGAGGACGGCGACTTCTCCGCACACGGCGCGCTGAAGGCGCTGGAGGAAAAGCTGACGGGCCATCTGTTTGCGCGGTGTAACAGCGGCTATCTTGTGAATCTTGCGCAGGTGTCGGGCGTGCAACAGAACACGGTGCAGGTCGGCCCGCATGAGCTGCAGATCAGCCGCCCCAAGCGCAGGGCGTTTCTGGCCGCGCTGGCGGACTACATCGGGGGTGAGGGCGCATGATGACGCTGCCGGACATCCCGCGGCTGTACACGGCGCTGGCAGAGGTTCTTGCCGTGCTGGTCTACGCGCAGGCCGCGCCGCCCCGCGCTGCAAAGCCTGTGACCTATGCTGCCACGGCGGGGTGGGCCGCGGTGCTGGGCGTGTTTTTGCAGCTTACCGGCAGTGTGCCGCTGGCGTGGTGGCTGCCCTGCATGGTCGCGGCCATCGCGTGGCTGTACCTGTATCTGTGGGGCACGCGGGAGATGAATTTACTGGAAGCCGGCTACAGCTGCGCCCGCGCGTTCATTCTGGCGGAGCTGACCGCCAGCGTGGAGTGGCAGCTCCACTGCGTACTCTGGCCGCAGCAGCGGGCTACAGCACCGCTTTCGGTACTGCTGCTGGCGGCGGTCTACACGGCAGTCTACGGCTTTTTGTATTGGTTTGAGCGCCGCCACGCTGCGCCCACGCGGCTGACCATTACCGCGGCGGCGACGCTGATGGCTGTCGTCATGGCGGTCACGGCGTTTGCGGTCAGCAATCTGAGCTTTATCTCCGACAACGGTGTCACGATGAGCGTGATGAGCATTTTCTACATCCGCACGCTGGTGGATATGGCGGGCGTGCTGATCCTGACGGTCCAGCACGAGCAGCTGCGCGAGGCCGCACTGCACAGCGAGCTGACGGCCATGGACAATGTCCTGCACCGCCAGTATGAGCAGTACAGGCAGAGCAAGGAGAACATCCGCCTTATTAACCGCCGCTATCATGAGCTGAAAATGCAGATCGCGGCCATCCGTGCCGAGCGCGACCAGGCCAAGCAGGACGCCGCGCTGGCCGAAATGGAAAGCGGCATCCGTCAGTACGAGGCCGAGAACAAGACCGGCAACCCTGTGCTGGACACGCTGCTGACGGCGAAAACGCTCTACTGCCAGCAGCACGGCATCAATCTGACCTGTGTGGCGGACGGTACGCTGCTGCACTTTCTGACGACAGGGGAGATTTGCACGATTGTGGGCACGGTGCTGGACAACGCCACCGAGAGTGTGCTGACCGAGCCGGACCCCGAGAAGCGACTGATCCGGGCCGCCATCTACGCGCAGAACGGCTTTGTGATGCTGCGGTTCGAGAACTACTGCGCTGACCCCGTGGAGCTTGGCCCCGACGGCCTGCCCGCCCGCAGCAGCCACGGCGGCTACGATTTAAAGAGCGTCCGCGCTGCCGCCGAGGCCCACGGCGGCACGCTGACCCTGCACTGGGAGAATGAGTGGTTTACGGTGCGGATTTTGCTGCCGCAGAAGTAGTAAGAATCGCGGCAGCGGAAACTACCCGCGGGCGGATATGGAATCCGCCCCTACAATGTAGGAATCGATGCTCGTCATCGACCCGGGAGCCTTGCGGCGGCTGCCATGCTCACCCCTGTAGCGGCGTCAACCTTCCCCCACAGGGGAAGGCTTTTTTGCTATGCCGCAATTTGCACAAAGAAGGCGCGGTTGTACTTGTACAAAATCACAACAAAATTTGCCCGGTCAAGCGGCAAAACTGCAAAGTATGCTTCAAAAACGGCAGCTTGTGCGAAAAATACGCCTATCGTGCCGCAATCTGCTACAATAGAATCGACGCAAAACATGGGCCCGCTTTTGACAGGTGTATACTGTTTAAAGAGGAGAAAAACAAATGACAAAGCAACCCAAAGTCCGCAAGCCGCACCCCGTACTGCACGGGATCGGTCTGGTGCTGTCCGTGATCCTGTTGGTCGCGGTACTGGTCGGCACCTATGTTCTGTCCACGATGGCCACCATCATTGACAGCTTCATCGGCGCACCCAGCGGCCACTATTCCGACGCTGAAATTGCCGACACCAAGGTCAAGGCGGAAGCGCTGGCCGCTGATGTCGAGGCCGAGGGAACTGTCCTTGTCCAGAACAACGGCAACACCCTGCCGTTGGCCGCTGACAACAAGAAGATCAACGTCTTTGGCTGGGCCTCCACTGCCTGGCTGGGCGGCGGTTCCGGCTCCGGCGGCGTGTCCGGCGTCAACACCGATTTGCTGGCCGCGCTGACTGCCTACGGCGTTGCGTACAACACCGAGCTGACCGACATGTACAAGGATTTCCAGGATGGCCGCGAGTACCCCCGCACCCTGAGCGCCTGGCCCGAGCAGTCCGGCCGCCTGTATGAGCCTGACATCAACAACCAGACCTACTATACACAGTCGATGCTGGACAACGCCAAGAGCTTCTCCGATACGGCTGTTGTCGTGATCGGGCGTCTGGCGGGCGAGAGCAACGACGCCACCAAGCAGCAGTACAAGCGCACCGAGAAGGGCGGCGACATCGTTGTTGACGACACCCGCACGATGCTGGAGCTGACCACCGAGGAAGAGAATCTGCTGAACTACGTCGGCGCAAATTACGCCCATGTGGTTGTGCTCATCAACTCCACCAACGTCATGGAGCTGGGCCAGATCGAGACGATCCCCGGCATTGATGCCTGCCTGATTGCCGGTCTGTCCGGCTCCGAGGGCGCGACTGCCGTGCCCGAAGTGCTGTGGGGTGACCGCGAACCCAGCGGGCGTACCGCCGATACCTGGGCTTATGACCTGACCACCGCCGCCAGCTATGCGAACGCCGGTATGGAGGGTGTCGGTAAGTACAGCGACGCCGACGGCCTCTACCCGGCAGACGGCACGACGAACGGAAACCTTGACACACCCTACACCTATGAGCAGGTTTCCTATGTCGATTACGCCGAGGGCATCTACATCGGCTACAAGTGGTACGAGACCGCCGACGCCGAGGGCTACTGGGATGCCGAGAGCAACGAGCACGGCACCGGCTACGACGCCGTTGTGCAGTATCCCTTCGGCTACGGTCTGAGCTACACCAGCTTTGATTGGAAAGTCACGGACGCCGCCGCCAACGGCAGCGCCCTGACGAAGGACGGTAATGTGACCGTCAAGGTTACCGTCACGAACACCGGTGACCGCGCGGGCAAGGACGTTGTCCAGCTCTACTATACCGCCCCGTACACGGCAGGGGAAATTGAAAAATCCAGCGTTGAGCTGGGCGCGTTCGCCAAGACGAAGGAGCTGGCCCCCGGCGAGAGCGAGGAAGTCACCCTGACGGTCCCTGTCTCCGATATGGCCAGCTACGATGCCTACGACGCCAACCACAACGGCTTCACCGGCTATGAGCTGGATGCGGGTGATTACATCTTCACCGTGCGCCATGATGCCCACGATGTGGACGACGACGCCAACGCGGCCATCACCTGCAGCCTGCCCGCAGGCGTGCAGTATGCCGAGGACACCGCCACCGGCAATGCCGTTTCCAACAAGTTTACCGGCAGCGACGCCGTTGACGGCGTGAGCCTCGACGGCAGCGATTCCGACCAGAACATCACCTACCTGACCCGCGCCGACTTTGCGGGCACCTTCCCCAAGACGAACACCCCAACCCGTGCCATGACCGACAACGTCAAGGCGCTGAACCTCTACACCGCCGACGATGCCAACGGCTGGATCAACGACGCTGATGAGGCTATTACCACCGGCGCTAAGAACGGCCTGAAGATCGAGGACAACGGCGAGACCACCGACCTCGGCTTCCGGCTCGGCTCTGACTTCAACGACCCCCAGTGGGATGCCCTGCTGGATCAGCTGACCATTGACGAGATGGAAAACCTCTACATCAACGCCTACGGCGGCCTGGCCGAACTCAAGAGCGTCGGCAAGTCCAAGAGCAAGGACGCCGACGGCCCCGCCCAGATCGGCGGCTTCACCGGCATGGGAGCCGGCACGGGCTTCCCCAGCTCCAGCACGCTGGCCCAGACCTGGAACGCAGACCTTGCCCAGGAGGAGGGCCGCACCATCGGCACGCAGGCCCTGCAGAACGGCTACACCGGCTGGTATGCCCCCGCCACCAACATGCACCGCAGCCCCTTCAATGGCCGCAACTATGAGTATTATTCCGAGGACAGCCTGCTGTCCGGCGTCATCTGCGGCAACACTGTGACCGGCGCAAACCAGGCGGGCGTCTACACCTATGTCAAGCACTTTATCTGCAACGACGGCGAGAGCGGTATCTACCGCGATTCCGTCTATACCTGGATGACGGAGCAGACCCTGCGCGAAACCTACCTGCGCCCGTTCCAGATGCTCGTCGAGGATTACGACGCAGTCGGCCTCATGAGCAGCTACAACCGTATCGGCGCTGTCTGGGCAGGCGGCAGTGAGGCGCTGCTGACCGGCATCCTGCGCGACGAGTGGGGCTTTGACGGCGCGGTCATCACCGACTACTGCGACCACCACAGCTACATGAACGGCGACCAGGCCCTGCGCACAGGCGGCAGCCTGTGGATGGCGGGCTTCACCGGCGGCGAGATGGCCTTTGAGACCGGCTCTAACAGCTACCTGCAGGCCCTGCGCCGCGCCACCAAGGAAGCGCTGTACATGTACCTGCATGTCCGCGTGACCAACCGCGACTATGCTGACAGCATCGGCGACACTACCGCTGTGCGCCATGCGTTCACGACCTCTGTGTTCGGCTGGCGTCATCTGGTTGCCCTGATCGACATCGTGGCCGTTGTCCTGTTCGCCCTCGCCGTGCGCGGCGTCGTCATCGACGTTAGGCTCCGCAAGGCAGCCAAGACCGAAAAAAAGAACTCCTGATTCATCAAAGGAATGTGTGATCTATGAAACATGCAGACATTATTACCAAATTGACCCTTGAACAAAAATGCGCGCTGCTCTCCGGCGAGACGGTCTTTACGACCCGCGGCTACAAAAATGCGGGCATCCCGTCCATCACCCTGTCGGACGGCCCCAACGGCGTGCGCAAGCAGGCGGGTGCGGCGGACCATCTGGGCCTGAACCCCAGCGTCCCCGCGACCTGCTTCCCGACGGCGGCTACCGTGGCCTGCAGCTGGGATCCCGCCCTGGGCGAACAGCTCGGCCGGGCCATGGGGGAGGAGGCCGCCGCGCAGGAGGTATCCGTCCTGCTGGGACCGGGCCTCAACACTAAGCGCAGCCCGCTGTGCGGGCGCAACTTCGAGTATTTCTCGGAGGACCCGTACCTCTCCGGCAAGCTGGCCGCGGCCTACGTGCGCGGCATCCAGTCCAACGGCATCGCCGCCTGCCCCAAGCACTTCGCCGTCAACAGCCAGGAGCTGCGCCGCATGGCGTCGGACTCCGTCGTCGACGAGCGAACCCTGCGGGAACTCTACCTGACCGGCTTTGAAATCGTTGTCAAAGAGGCGCACCCCAAGACCATCATGTCCAGCTACAACCTCGTCAACGGCACCTACGCCAACGAGAACGCCCACCTTTTGCAGGACATCCTGCGCAGGGACTGGGGCTTTGACGGCGCTGTCGTGACCGACTGGGGCGGCAGCAATGACCACGCGCTGGGCGTAAAGAACGGTTCTACGCTGGAAATGCCTGCCCCCGGCGGAGACGCCGTGCGCGAGCTGTTGAAGGCCGTCGAGACCGGTAAAATTTCCGAATCTGATGTGGACGCCCGTCTGGACGAGCTGCTGACACTGGTACTGGACACCCACGCTGCCGTGGAAAACCACAGCCGCAGCTTTGACGCCGACGCCCACCACGCGCTGGCCCGCCGCGCCGCTGCCGAGAGCGCCGTCCTGCTGAAAAACGACGGCGATCTGCTGCCGCTGGCCGCAGACGCAAGCGTGGCCGTCATCGGTGACTTTGCCGAGACGCCGCGTTACCAGGGCGCAGGCTCCAGCGCCGTCAACTCCATCAAGGTCGATACCTTCCTTGACTGCCTGAAAGACAGCGGCCTGCACAGCGTCGGCTTTGCCGCGGGCTTTGACCGTCAGGGCAAGCCGGACGATGCCAAAAAAGCCGAGGCCGTCGCGCTGGCGGAAAAGGCCGACACCGTGCTGCTCTTCTTAGGGTTGGACGAGATCAAGGAGAGCGAGGGTCTGGACCGCGCCGACATGAAGCTGGCCGACAACCAGATCGAGCTTTTGCAGGCCGTGCAGCAGGCCAACCCCAACACTGTCGTCATCGTCAGCGCGGGCGCGTCGCTGGAAACGCCGTGGCTGGCCCACTGCAGGGCGCTTGTCTACGGCGCCCTCGGCGGCCAGGCCGGCGCGGGCGCAATGGTCGATGTGCTGACCGGCAAAATCAACCCGTCCGGCAAGCTGGCCGAGACCTGGGCCAACGCCCACGCCGACACCCCCGCCAAGGACAACTTTGCAGGTGCGGGACGCACCGTGCAGTACCGCGAGGGGCTGTACGTCGGCTACCGCTACTACCAGACCGCGGGTGTGCCCGTGGCGTTCCCGTTCGGCTACGGCCTGAGCTACACGAGTTTTGCCTACAGCGAGCTGAAAGCCGACGCCCGCAGCGTGACCCTGACCGTGACAAACACGGGTAGCCGCGCCGGTGCCGAGATCGTACAGGTCTACGCGGCCAAGCCCGACGCCCGGATCTTCCGCCCCGCGCAGGAGCTGAAGGCCTTTACAAAGGTCTGGCTGGAGGCAGGGGAGAGCAAGACCGTCACCCTGCCGCTGGACGACAAGGCGTTTCGCTACTGGAACACCAAGACCGACAGCTGGGAGGTCGAGGGCGGCACGTATGAGCTTCGCGTAGGGGCGAGCTCTGCGGACATCCGCCTGACCGCCGCCGTTGAGGTGAACGGTACGAGCGCACCGAACCCATACGCGGGCAAGGCGCTGCCGCACTACACCAGCGGCAAGGTGCAGCGCGTGCCCGATGACGAGTGGGAGATTCTGCTGGGCCGCCCCATCCCGGCGGATACCGTCAAAATTGACCGCAACATGACCCTGGGTGAGCTGAACCACAGCCGCAGCCCGCTGTGCTGGCTGGTCTGGGCTGTGCTCACGATGATGCTGAACGCCAGCTACAAGCGCGGCAAGCCGAACCTGAACGTGATGTTCCAGTACAACATGCCGCTGCGCGCGCTGGCCAAGATGACCAGCGGTGCCATCAGCATGGGCATGGTGGACGGCATCGTGCTGGAGGCAAAGGGCTTCTGGGTCATCGGTCTGCTGAAGGTCATCGTCGAGGCCGTTAAAAACATCATCCTCAACGCGCAGCTGGAAAGCCGCCTGCGCAACAGCTGACAGGAAGGGCTGTCATGCAGCTTTGGAATACCTTTGCGGAAAAGCATCCTGCCGCAGCCAAATGGGTGCGCGAGGGTGGCTCGTTCGTCGTCTTCCCGGAAGGGGAGGCTAAGAAGGAATAAGAATAGCCGAGCAGCGTAAAAACTGCTCGGCTTTGTTGTTTGTTGGTTGCGTGGCTTCCCCCTCGGGGGAAGCTGTCAGCGGCCCCGACCACTGACTGATGAGGGGCTGCGCTGCCGTTATTACCCGTCAAAGGGCGCAGCCCCTCGGGGGAAGGCTTAGCAATTACAAATAATTCACCGCCAGGATCGCCGCACCCAGCACGACCAGCACAACGCCTGTCGCGCGGTTCAGCGTGGCGGGCTCGGCCTTGTTTGCGAACTTGGCGGCAATGCGCGCCCAGAGCAGCGTGCTCAGCACACAGCAGATCAGGCAGAACAGATCCGGTACACCGCCAATCGCAAAATGGCTGACAGAACCGGTGAAGGCTGTGAACGCCATGATGAAAACGCTCGTTCCGACGGCAGTTTTCAGCTCATAGCCCAGCACGGAGGTCAAAAGCAGCAGCATCATCATGCCGCCGCCCGCGCCGATGAACCCGCAGATAAAGCCCACGCCCGCGCCGCAGAGCAGCGACTGCGCGAACCGCTTCTGTACGCTGACGGCGTTCATCGCGCTCTTGGTCGTCATGACGGGCCGCACGATGAACTTGACGCCCAGCAGCAGCGTCATGAACGTTGAGAAACCGCCCATCGTTGTGCCGGGCACGAGGCTGGCCACATAGCTGCCAACCAGCGTGAAGCAAAGCACCGACGCCATCATGACCGCGCCGTTTTTAATGTCCAGGTTGCCGCTTTTGCCGTAGGTGTAGGCAGAGATCGCACTCGCCAGCACGTCGCTGGCCAGCGCAATGCCCACGGCCATGTAGGGGTCCATCCCCAAAAAAGTAATGAGCATCGGGCTGATGACCGCCGCGGCGCTCATACCCGCAAAGCCTGTGCCCAGTCCCGCGCCGATGCCCGCAATAAAGCAGACGATGAATGCTACCAGATAGGTCATATTCTCACTCCTTGTTCAGCTCCCGCAGGAGGTTTGCATCCATGCGGCGCAGATAGTCCTGCAGCGTCTGCTGCTCCTGCGCCGTAAAGCCCGCAAACAGCGGCTCCAAGCTGCAGCGCTGGATGTCCGCCAGTACCGCGACCATCGGCAGGGCATCGGGCGCAAAGCCCAGCAGCCGCTGGCGGCGGTTGTCCGGTGCAGGGGAGACCGTCAGCACGCCGCGTGCGCGCAGCCGCTCCACCGCCGCCGATACATTGGATTTTGCCAGACCGCGGTAGCGGCAGATGTCGCTGGCCGTGCGGCAGTCTGGATTGTTGTGCAGAAACAGCAGAATGTCAATTTCCAGCTGGTTCAGCCCGTACTGTACGGAAGCAGCCTCAAACCGCGCTGCATGGTACTTTTTGTAGTGCTGTACGTAGCTCAATATGGGCAGCAACTGCATCACTCCTTTGCAAGGCTCAAATAGAACAGTTCTAATTATAACCATTTGCACAGCAAATGTCAATACTGCCCGTTAAAAAGCAAACATCAGAGAGGGACAGCCGCACCGCGCCAGGCTATACCGGATACACAAAAAAAGAGGATGCGGACGAAACCGCACCCTCTAAAACAAAAACAAACCCGAAACAATGCTTCACGAAGAAGATTGAGCTCGGATTTGCACAATATGGTGGACCTGGAGGGATTCGAACCCTTGACCTCTCGGATGCGAACCGAACGCTCTCCCAACTGAGCTACAGGCCCATGTCATTTCGACTTGATAAGTGTACCTCTTTTCTGCCAAAAAGTCAAGGGGGTAATGCAGATTTTGTTTGCAAGCGCCGGACATATCCCGTAACATACGAATTTATATTGTAACAGGTGCAATTCCGCCTGCATCTTGCGCTTCTATTTATATAGTGCTATAATGGTACAAATCTTGCAGTGCCCGTATAAAAACGTATAGGCAGTGTGGATTGAATCCAGCGCGTGGGTTGAATTATAGTATTCTCATTAAAGGTACAAAAATTCAACCTATGTGGGGAGGAAACCTTATGCAAGGCAAGCTGATTGCAAGCTACCGGCGGGAGCTTTCTGCGCTGGATGATCTGCAATGCGCCGGAACCGTGACCTATACGCTGACACAGGAGGCGGATGCGTTTGTCATCACTGTCCAGCGCGACGGGGCACGGGCGGCAGCGTGTATGCTGTGTGAGATAGAGGAAGAGCGCGCGGGGATGCTGACCCGTTTCCTGTACGAAAACGCCGTGGAGCCTGCGCAGATCTCCGCGGTACTGCATGACCTCTGTGGATCGAAGGTGGGCTGACATGGCGGTGTTGCTGCATGACCGTCCGGAAGCAGCCGGACAAAAGCAGAGAGAGGCGCTCAGGCTGCCCCGGACCTCCGCCGTGGTGGCACTGTTTGCATTCAGCTCCCGCATGGATCGCGATTCCATGCGGCTGTTCGCCCGGACCCATGGGGACGAGGTTCGCGCCGCGGCCATTGCATCGACGGGGCAGGAGGTACTGGAGCTGCTGCACGGCGGCCTTCGCCCGCAGGTGCTTGTGCTCGACGCCCTGCTGACCAAGCCGTCCGTGACGCAGGTCTTGCAGGAGATCGGCACGATGCAGCCGGACCCGGAGCCGGCAGTCCTTGTGCTGGTGCCCGTGCCGGAGGAAACCGCCGCACGCAAGGCGCTGGGCCTGTTTGCCCAGTACCGGATCATGCTGCGCCCCTACGGGATGAAGAATCTTTTCGATGAGATCTACCGCATGGGCACAACGGACGACGAGCATCGGCTCTACCACCTGCGCCGCTGCTGTGAGGATGTGCTGGATGACTTCGGCGCGCGGTCCACACTGAACGGCTACCGCTATGCCGAGCGGATGCTGCTCTACGCGCTGTACGCGGAGCGCCCGCAGAAGATCGGCGATTTGCAGCAGTATGTCGCGTCGGAGGAGAACATCGAGATCGGCACTGTGACCTCGGCGCTGAACCGGATGTCGGCGGGTATGTCCAAGCGCGGTGCGGAGCCGTACCGCGGACTTTGCCTGCGCTGCGGCCGCCCGGAAAACGGCGTGCTCTCCAACGGGCAGCTGTTTGATGGGCTGCTCAAGGAGCTGCGCCGCCGACTGGAACCGACTGTATAAATTAGGAAAGAAGGCGTTTTCCATGGACAGAAGGAACGAGGATACAGCACTGCTGGCCTTGCGCGGGGGATTGCGCGGGCGGTTCCGGCGCTCGTTTGACAGCATGGAGAACGCCTTTGAGGTATTGCAGGACCGTTTGCAGCACGCGGTAAACCCGGCAGAGCGCGCCGAGCTGATGCCGCTGCTCGAGGAATTGCAGACGCAGCTGATCTGCCTGCGGCGGCTGGGGGACCAGGCGTCGGATGCCGCCACGGCGGCGCTGCTGCACGGCACCTGTGTGCCGCAGCCCATCGACCTGCTGGGGCAGCTGCGGGAATTTTGCAGTATTTTGCAGGAGGAGGCCGCGCAGTACGCGCTGCCCTTTACCGTGACGCTGCAGGCCGACGGGCTGGACGTGCTGCCCACGACGGGGGATGTCTCGCTGCTCAACGGTCTGCTGACGAACCTTGTCTCCAACACACTGGCCGCGGACCGTGCGGCGCACATTATGCTGCTCTGCACGCCGGGTAGGCTCTGCTACAGGGACAACGGCCCGAGTCTGCCGCCCGATGCCGCCGCCCTGCTGACCGAGGGGCAATGGAGCGAACGCCTGCTCCACGCTGGCGGGCTGGGCCTGCCGCTGGTTGCCGCTTACACAAGCGCCATGGGCTGGGCGCTGACCGTAGGGGAGGGGCCGGGTATGAGCCTGCAGTTCACGCTGCCCGCCGCGCCGCCGCTCGACGGCATGGTGCTGACCTCGCCCACCGAGCGTCTCGCTGACCGGCAGAACCGCCGCAGACTGATACGCCGGGAGCTGGCGGTTCTGGTAGCGGATACTTCGATGCAGTAAGTAAAAGCGCTGTTCTTGGAAGGGGACGGCGCTTTTTTGCTGCATGGCTTCCCCCTCGGGGGAAGGCTTTAAGGAGGCGGGCAGCCTCATTTTTTTTCCACACCGCTTTACTTTAAGCCTAAATTATTGTAAAATGTTATACAAAGAGAATGGTTTACTATGCCTGCACGGCACAGTGGACCGCCAAAATAACTACAGGTGGTGTTTTTTATGGCAATTCAGTATAAACGTATTCTTCTGAAGGTCAGCGGCGAGGCTCTGTCCGGCCCCAAGGGCACGGGCTTTGATGAGGAGACCATCGCCTCCATCTGCGCGGGCATCAAGGCTGCGCACGACCTCGGTGCCCAGATCGGTATCGTCGTGGGCGGCGGCAACTTCTGGCGCGGACGCTCCAGCGGCAAAATGGACCGCATGGACGCTGACAAGATCGGTATGCTGGCCACCGTTATGAACGCGCTGGCTGTCAAGGACGCGCTGCGCCAGCAGGGTGTGGACGCCGTCGTCATGACCAGCTCCTTCATGCCGCAGGTCGCCGAGTGCTTCACGAGCGACAAGGCCATTGCCGCGCTGGAAAGCGGCAAGATCGTCGTGTTCGGCGGCGGCACCGGCAACCCGATCTTCTCCACCGACACGGCCTCCGCCCTGCGCGCGCTGGAGATCGGCGCGGACGCCATGTTCAAGGCCACGATGGTCGACGGCGTCTATGACAAGGACCCCCACAAGTACGCCGACGCCGTGCGCTACGACACGCTGACTTTCACCCGCGTGCTGGATGAGCGCCTGGCCGTCATGGACTCCACCGCCGCGACCCTCTGCCGCGACAACGGTCTGCCCATCCTCGTGTTCGATCTGGGCCAGCCCGCCAACATTGCCAAGGCTGTCAAGGGCGAAAGCGTCGGTACCCTGGTCAGGGAATAAGACGCAAAAGCACAAATTGAAAAATTCATATTTTCCCCCTATACTATCTTAAAATAAGGAGAATTTCATTATGAGCAGCACGACGAAACCCTTTGAAGAAAAAATGAATGCCAGTGTCAACCACCTCATCCATGAGCTGGCCTCCATCCGCGCAGGCCGCGCCAACCCCGCCATTCTGGACAAGGTCACGGTCGATTACTACGGCAGCCCCACGCCCATCCAGCAGATCGCGGCTGTCGCCGTCGCCGAGGCCCGCATCCTGACCATCTCCCCGTGGGATCGCTCGATGCTCAAGCCCATCTCCAAGGCCATCCAGACCAGCGACATCGGCATCAACCCCATTGATGACGGCCAGGTCATCCGTCTGGTGTTCCCGGCCCCCACCGAGGAGCGCCGCAAGCAGCTGACCAAGGATGTCAAGAAGCAGGGCGAGGACGCCAAGACTGCCGTGCGCAACATCCGCCGCGACGCCATGGACAAGTTCAAGGCCATGAAGAAGGCCGGCGAGCTCACCGAGGACGACCAGAAGAAGCTGGAGGAAGAGACCCAGAAGCTGACCGACAAATATGTCAAGCTGATCGACGACACCTGCGCCGACAAGAACAAGGAGATCATGGAGGTCTGATCTCTCCATGAACGATAGCCTGTGCGGGCATGTCATGCGACACGCCCGCATAGGCTGTTATTGCATCATTGAATAAAACGATTCCGCGAAAGGAAACCACCGTTTATGAAGACCCGCATCATCACCGCCGCTGTCGGCCTGGGCGTTTTGGCCGTTGTGCTGGCGTTTTTTGACACCTTCCTGTTTGACTTGGTATTAAGTGCCGTCTGCCTGATTGCCATCCATGAGGTTTTTTCCGCTATGGGCTTTGGCAAAAAGCAATGGTATCTCTATGCCGCCGCTGTGCCGCTGACGCTGCTGGTCATGCTGAGCACATCGCAGATGGTGCGCGGCCTGCTGCTGCCCGCGGCCTTTTTGACGGTGCTGTTCTACAACGTCTGTCAGATCGCCCACGTCAAAACACTGGATTTCGGTAAGCTGACGGGGTTTATCTACTTCTCGGGCGTCATCACGTTCTGCTTCTACTCGCTCATCCACTTAAAGCGGATGCTGCCCTTCGCAGAATATCGCTATGACGCAATTTATTTCATTCTGCTGATCCTCTGCTTTGCCTGGGGCGGCGACACCGCGGCCTACTTTGCGGGCCGTGCGTTCGGCAGGCACAAGCTGGCTCCTATCGTCAGCCCCCACAAGACCGTGGAGGGCGCTGTGGGCGGCGTGCTGGGCAGCATGGCTGCGGGCTGTGTGCTGACGCTCGTCTACTCGCTGCTGTCGGCCAAATACAACGTCATCAGCATTCAGGTGCAGCCGAAGCATTATCTGGTGCTGCTGGGCATGGGTGCTGTGGCATCGGTGCTGGGCATTCTGGGCGACCTGTTCGCGTCGTCCGTCAAGCGCCAGGTCGGCATCAAGGATTACGGCACGATCTTCCCGGGGCACGGCGGCATTCTGGACCGCTTTGACAGCGTCATGTTCATCGCGCCCTTTGTTTCCATCGCGGTACGCTACTTCTTCTATCTGCTGTGAGGAATCGTAAAAATGAGTAAAGTCATCACACTTTTGGGCTCCACGGGTTCCATCGGCACCCAGAGCCTGGACGTCTGCCGTATGCACGGCTATGAGGTGTTCGGCCTGTCCGCCAATTCCAGCGTCGATAAGCTGCTGGCGCAGATCGCGGAGTTCCACCCGAAGTACGTCGCCGTCACCGACCCCGCCGCGTTTGACAAGCTCTCCGCCGCGCTGGCCGGGCAGGCCGACGCGCCGAAGCTGCTCAAGGGCGCGGAGGGACTGCGCGCGCTGGCCTGTATGGACGGCGCGGGCACGGTGCTGAACGCCGTTGTCGGCATTGCGGGCCTCGACGCCTCGCTGGCTGCGATTGAGAGCGGCCACGACCTGGCGCTGGCCAACAAAGAGAGCCTTGTCACGGGCGGCCATCTTGTGACCGATGCTGTCAAAAAGCACGGCGTCCACCTGCTGCCCGTGGACAGCGAGCACAGCGCGATTTTCCAGTGCCTGCAGGATCAGCACAGCGCCAAAACGCTGGAGAAGATCCTGCTGACGGCCTCCGGCGGCCCGTTTTTCGGCATGACCACCGAGCAGCTGCGCACCAAAACGAAGGCTGACGCGCTCAAGCACCCGAACTGGAATATGGGCGCCAAAATCACGATTGATTCTGCGACCCTGATGAACAAGGGTCTGGAGCTGATCGAGGCCGCGTGGCTGTTCGGTCTGCCCGAGGATAAGATTCAGATCGTCGTCCAGCGTGAGAGCATCATCCACTCCGCCGTGCAGTTTGCAGATCATTCGATCATTGCGCAGCTCGGTGTGCCCGACATGCGCATTCCCATCCAGTATGCGCTGACCTGGCCCGAGCGCTTGCCCAGCCCCGTGCCGGAGCTGGACTTCACCGCGCTGACCAAGCTGAGCATTGCAACGGCGGACGACGAGACCTTCCGCTGCCTCAAAGCCTGCAAAAAGGCTATCCGCAAGGGCGGTCTGGCTCCCTGCGCCGCCAACGGTGCGAACGAGGCCGCCGTTGCGCACTTCCTGCGGGACGAGATCGGCTTCCTGGACATTGGCCGCCTGGTCGAGGGCATCGTCGACAGTGATTCCTTCGGCGGCGACTACACGCTTGCCGACGTCCACGAGTGCGACCGCATGGCGAGAGCCTATGTGGAAGCACATATCTGATTGGAACTGCCCGGTAGGGGCCGCACATGTGCGGCCCTCAGCTTTCCGGCAGACTCCTGCCTGCCATACAGACGCGGGCCGGGCATGCCCGGCCCCTACAGCTCTACGTCCAATACTTTACTTGTGAGGTGCCTATGACTGCATTGCTGACCGGGCTGGCATCGCTGCTCGTGTTTGGCAGCGTCATTCTGGTACATGAGCTGGGCCACTTTATGGCGGCGCGCCATTGCGGTATCCATGTCGAGGAATTTTCCATCGGCTTTGGCCCGTGCCTGTGGTCCACGACCCGTGACGGAACGACCTATTCTGTCCGCCTGCTGCCGCTGGGCGGCTATAATCTGTTCAGCCCCCTGCCTGACGAGGAGGACGAGAGCGGGGAGAGCGCACCGCCGCCCGCCCCGAAGCCCCGCAAAACCACGCTTTTCCCGCTGGTCGTCAGCGGCCAGAAATTTGAGGATGCCACCGCCTGGCAACGCTTTTTTGTCACGCTCTGCGGTGCGCTGATGAACTTTATCCTCGGCGTCGCGGTGCTGTTGGTGCTCGTCCTTACCATGGGCAAGGTCGGCAGCACGACGATTGCGGATTTCAGCGAGAACGCCACAAGCTCCGCAGCCCTGCAGGAGGGCGACACGATTTTGCAGATTAGCCGCAACCCCTGCTGGACGGTCTACGACATAACCGATATGTTTTACACCGGTGAGGAGGAAACCTACAACGTGGTGGTCCTGCGCGGCAGCGAGGTCCTGGAGCTGCAGGATGTGACCTTCACCCCGACGCGCGACGCGGACGGCAATGTGCTGTACGGCATGGATTTCCGCGTTGAGCCGATGAAAAAAGACCTGCGGCACGTCATTGTCATGACCTGCGATATGTATAGTTACTACAGCAGGGCTATTCTGGGCAGCTTTTTTGACCTGCTCGCCGGCAAGGTGGGCGTGGAGGAACTGTCCGGCCCCCTCGGCACGGTGTCGGCGGTCAACCAGGCCGTGCACTACGGCTGGCGGGAGGTACTGTCCCTGCTGGCTCTGCTGACCATCAACGTCGGCATCTTTAACCTGCTGCCCATCCCGGCGCTGGACGGCTGCAAGCTGCTGTTCCTTGCGTGGGAGGGCCTGACCGGCCATCCTGTGCCGCCCCGCGTGCAGGGCGTGATCAACACGGCGGGTACGGTGGCGCTGGTGTGGCTGATGATTCTGGTCACAATGCACGATATTTCACGATTCTTATAAGGAGAACTACGATGCAGCGTCAATTAAAAAAAGAAGTCAAGATCGGCAGCATTAAAATCGGCGGCACGAACCCCATTGCCGTCCAGACGATGCTGAATGTGCCCGTCAAGGATATTGCGGGCAACGTGGCCCAGGCAGAGCGCGTCGCCAAGGCGGGCTGCCAGATCGTCCGCGTGACCGTGCCCACCCCGGCGGACGCCGCCGTCGTGGCTGCCATTAAAGAGAAGGTGGACATCCCCGTTGTGGCGGACATCCACTTTGACTACCGCGCCGCGCTTGCAGCGCTGGATGCCGGTGCGGACAAAATTCGCATCAACCCCGGCAACATCGGGGATGATGACCGCGTCAAGGCTGTGGCCGACGCCTGCAACGCCAGAAATGTGCCCATCCGCATCGGCGTCAACGGCGGCAGCCTCGAAAAGCACATCCTGGCCAAGTACGGTGCTCCCGTGCCCGAGGCCATGGTGGAGAGCGCCATGTACCATGTGCGGCTGCTGCAAAAATACGACTTTGATAATATCGTTATTTCGATCAAATCCAGCAACGTGCCCCGCATGATGGCGGCGTACCGTCTGCTGGCCAGCCAGACGGACTACCCCCTGCACGTCGGCGTGACCGAGGCCGGCGGCAACCGCATGGGCCTCATCAAGTCCGGTATGGGCATCGGCGGTCTGCTGATGGAGGGCATCGGTGACACGCTGCGCGTCAGTCTGACCGATGAACCCGAGAACGAGGTCTATGCCGGGTATGACATCCTGCGCGCGGCGGGCTACGCCGTCGCCGGTCCCGAGATCATCAGCTGCCCGACCTGTGGGCGCACCCAGTACCCGATGATCGAGATCGCCAACGAGGTCGAGGCGCGTCTGCGGGACGAGGGCTTTAAAAAGCCGCTCAAGATCGCTATTATGGGCTGCGTTGTCAACGGCCCCGGTGAGGCATCCGACGCCGACATCGGCATTGCCGGCGGTAAGGACGAGGCCCTGCTTTTCATCCGCGGCGAGAAGATCCGTATGCTCAAGGGCGATATTGTCGGCCAGCTGCTGGACGAGATCCATAAGATGTGATTTTGCGCTGCGGGCGCATAGGAAATGCACCCCTACGAATTACGATTTGTAGGGGCGAACATTGTTCGCCCGCAGGGGCTTTGCGGCAGTCGCACGCTTTCCGGGTCGATGACGAGCATCGACCCCTACGCCGTAGGGGCGGATTCCATATCCGCCCGCGGGGCGTCGAGGACGCCGCCCCCCTATAAGAATTGCCACCCATTTATTGAGGTACGAATCCTTTGAAACCATTTGTCACCCAGGTCTGGCCGCAGTTTACGGCGGACCAGCAGTTCTGCGCGGCGTTCGGCAGTGTGCTTGTGGACCGCGTGGAGCTTTATCGCACAAAAAGACAGGTCGTCATCTGCCTGCGCAGTGCTGAACCCTTGGATCAGGCGCTGTGCGGGCGTCTTTGTGCGTCCCTTGCTGAGGTGTTCGCCGGGTATGAGCTGCAAGTCCGCAGCTACTTTGCCTACCCGAACATCACCCCCGAGGCCGTGCGCCTAATGATCGAGGAATTGAAAGAAAAGGGAATGCCGGTCAACGGCTTCCTCGATAAGTCCGAGCCCGTCACTTTTGGCGAGGACGGCATCACGGTCCACGTCAGCGCGGGCCGCCAGATCCTTGAGAGCGTTGAGCTGCCCCGCGTGCTGGCCGAGATGATCCAGGAGCGCACAGGAAGTCTGCCTGTTGTCCGCCTGGCCGATTCCGGTAAGGTGCGCACCGAGGAGGAGTTTGAGCAGTACCTGCAGGAGAAGGCCCCCGTTGTCAAGTTCGAGGCCAAGGAGACACCGCCCGACTTTACGATTGAAGGTCTCGCCCTCACGAACAAGCCGGTCAAGCTGTTCTACGGCAAGCAGTTCAAGCCCACCGACACCCGCCGCCTCAACGATCTGGGCGACGGCGGCAAGGTCACGGTCTGGGGCGACGTCTTTGCTACCGAGGTCAAGGGCAGCCGCCGCAAGATTTATTTTACCTCCATCACCGACTACTCCGGCTCCGTCAACCTTAAGGTCATGGGGGAAGAAGGCGCGGATATGTCCAAGTGGGAGGGCCTCAAGCCCGGCACGACCCTCATCGTCCGCGGCAACTATATGTACGACAAGTACGAGCATGACTTTGTCATCATGCCCTACGACGTTTTGCAGGTCGAGCGTGAGCAGCGCCAGGATACCGCGCCCGACGGCGAAAAGCGCGTCGAGCTGCACCTGCACACCAAGTCCAGCTCGATGGACGGTTTCAACGACCCCGGCAAGATCGTGCGTCTGGCTCACCGCATGGGCCACCGCGCCATTGCCATCACTGACCACGGCGTCTGCCAGGGCTACCCCGAAGCGATGCTGGCCACCGATGCCATCCACGAAACAGACCCGAACTTTAAGCTGATTTACGGCTGTGAGGCCTACTTCGTCGATGACATGATCCCCGCAGTCTACGGCAGCGCCGAGATGCCGCTCTCCGGCTCGTTCGTCGTCTTTGACACCGAGACGACGGGTCTCGACTCCAACACCGAGCGCCTGACCGAGATCGGCGCAGTCTATGTTGAAAACGGCAAGATCAACGAGGAAAAGAAGTTCTGCACCTTCGTCAACCCCGGCAAGCCGATCCCGCAGAAGGTCGTTGACCTGACCGGCATCAACGATGCCATGGTCGCCGACGCCCCGACGCCCGAGGAGGCCATCCGCGCTTTTAAAGAATTTTGCGGGGACAACATCCTTGTGGCCCACAACGCCCACAGCTTTGATATGCTGTTCATCCGCAAGGCAGGGGAGAAGGCGGGCGTCAGCTGGGACGAGAACACCTATATCGATACACTGCCGATGGGGCAGGCGCTCTTTCCGGGTCTGCGCAACTACAAGCTGGACACCATCAACAAGCACCTCGAGATCCCGCCCTTCAACCATCACCGCGCCGTCGATGACGCCATGGCGCTGGCCCGCATCTATGAGGTCATGCTGACCGACCTCGAGGAAAAGGACATCCATACGGTGGAGTCTATCAACACCGGCCTTGGCGGCAACAAAGAGGTGCTGAAGAAGAAATACTACCACCTTATTATATTGGTGCAGAATCAGGTGGGCTTAAAGAACCTCTACCGCATTGTCAGCGCCGCCCACACGCAGTATTTCTTTAAGAAACCGCGCGTGCCGCGCAGCCTGCTGAACCAGTACCGCGAGGGCCTGCTGCTCTCCCCGGCCTGTGAAGCAGGTGAGCTTTACAGGGCAATCGTGGCCGGTCAGCCCTACGAACAGCTGCTCCGCATTGCCGATTATTACGATTATCTCGAGGTGCAGCCGCTCGGCAACAATGAATTCATGGTGCGCAACGGGCAGGTGGACTCGATTGAGGCCATCAAAAACTTCAACCGCACCGTCATAAAGCTGGGCGAGGACCTGCATAAGCCGGTTGTCGCCACGGGCGACTCCCACTTTCAGGAGCCGGAGGACTGGATCTACCGCGCTGTTCTGCAGGCCGGCAACGGTTTCAAGGACGCGGACAATCAGGCCCCGCTCTACTTCCGCACCACGCCCGATATGCTGGAGGATTTCAGCTATCTGCCACAGGAAAAGGCGTATGAAATTGTGGTGACGAACCCCAACAAGATCGCCGCGACCATCGACAACAACCTGCGCGCCATCCCCAAGGGCACCTACCCGCCCAGCATCCCGGGCGCGGAACAGGAGCTGCGCGACGACACCTGGAAGCACGCGGCGCGCGACTACGGCAGCCCGCTGCCCGACGTGCTGCAAAAGCGGCTGAAAAAGGAGCTGGACTCTATCTGCGGCCACGGTTACGCCGTTTTGTACGTCATTGCCGTGCGTCTGGTGGCCTACTCCAATGCGGGCGGCTATCAGGTCGGCAGCCGCGGCTCCGTCGGCTCATCCGCCGTCGCGCACTTCTCCGGCATTTCCGAGGTCAACTCGATGCCGCCGCACTATCTGTGCCCCAACTGCAAGCACAGCGAGTGGATCAACGACGGCGTACACTTTGACGGCTTCGACCTGCCCGACAAGACCTGCCCGGTCTGCGGCAAGCCGATGATCGTCGAGGGCCACGACATCCCGTTTGAGACCTTCCTCGGCTTCTACGGCGACAAGGAGCCTGATATTGACCTGAACTTCTCGGGCATGTATCAGTCCCACGTCCACCGCTACACCGAGGAACTGTTCGGCAAGGAAAACGTGTTCAAGGCGGGCACGGTCTCCGGTCTGCAGGATAAGACCGCCTACGGCTACGTCAAAAAATACCTCGAGGAGCGCGGCAAGACCGTCAACCGCGCCGAGGAAAACCGCCTTGTTATGGGCTGCACCGGCGTCAAGCGCACGACGGGTCAGCACCCCGGCGGCATGGTCGTTGTGCCGGATACCTTCGACATTTACGACTTCTGCGCCATCCAGCACCCGGCGGACGACGTCAAGGGCGGTCTGCTGACGACCCACTTTGAATTTAAATACCTGCACGATACGCTGCTCAAGCTGGATGAGCTGGGCCATGATGTGCCGACCTTCTACAAGTTCTTTGAGGAATACTCCGGCATTCCGATTGATTCTGTCCCGATGAACGACGAGAAGGTCTACAGTCTGCTGACCAGCCCCGAGGCCCTCGGCGTGACGGAGGAGCAGATCGGCTCCAAGACCGGCACGTTCGGCATCCCTGAGATGGGCACGAACTTCGTGCGCCAGATGCTTCTGGACGCCCAGCCGAAGAATTTCTCCGAGCTGATTCAAATCTCCGGCCTGTCCCACGGCACCGACGTCTGGACCGGCAACGCCGACGAGCTGATCCGCTCGGGCACCTGCACGATTGCGGAGGTCATCGGCTGCCGTGACAGCATCATGCTGTACCTGCTGCGCAAGGGGCTGGAACCGAAGATGTCGTTCGACATCATGGAGGCCGTGCGTAAGGGCAAGGTCGCCAAGGGCGGCTTCAAGCCCGGGTGGGAGGAAGCCATGCGCGAGCACGATGTGCCCGACTGGTATATTGAATCCTGCCGCAAGATCAAGTATATGTTCCCCAAGGCCCATGCCGTGGCCTACCTGATGGCGGCCATCCGCCTGATGTGGTTCAAGGTCTACCACCCGGCCATCTTCTACGCGGTGTACTTCACGGTGCGCGGCGCGGATATTGACTACGAGGCCGCCGTGGGCGGCGTCCGTGTGGCGAAGCAGCACCTGCGCGACAACGAAAAGATCCCCAAGGACGAGCGCACCGCCAAGGACGATGACGCGCTGGTCAGCCTGCAGCTGGAAAACGAAATGCTGCAGCGCGGCTGCGAGTTTTTGCCCATCGAGCTGGGCAAAAGCTACGCCAGCAAGTACGTGGTTGAGGACGGCAAGGTGCGTCTGCCGTTCACAGCCATCCGCGGTTTGGGTGATGCCGCCGCCGTTGCGCTGGAACAGGCCACGATGCACGGGCAGGAGTATATCTCGGTGGAGGAATTGCAGCAGGCCAGCGGTGTGGCGCAGTCTGTTTTTGATAAGCTCCGCGCCGTCGGCGCTTTGGGCAGTCTGCCAGAAACGAGCCAGGTGGATTTGTTCAGTATGATATAAAGGTAAGAGCGCAGAACCCCTCAGGCCGAGCATAAGCGAAGGCCGGAAGAACTCTGCCGCTTTGCCGTTGTCGCCAACTTGCCCCCTTGACAACCTACCTGATTTGCGCTATAATAGCAGTCACTGATGCGGGATTAGCTCATCCGGTAGAGTGACTGCTTCCCAAGCAGTAGGTGGCGAGTTCGAGACTCGTATCCCGCTCCAAGATACCCCGAGGCGTTTCGCTTCGGGGCATTTTTATTTGTGCAAAAGAGGTGCCGACCATGCTTGACGCATTCCCGATCTATCACTGGTTCCACAACGGCAACCCGTATTCCGGGGCAGAGGGCGGTATGCGCTATGTCATCACCCCCATCAAGGTGCCCGACCCGAGCGACGAGAGCGGCAAGAAAAAGCGCGAGGCCCTCTGCGCCGAGGTCTGGCCCGGCCCGTGGAGCATCGAGCATACCGCCGAGGAAAAGATCGAGACGCAGCTGTTTGACGGCGACCAGGCGGGCTTGGATAAGGCCGTCGCCTGGCTGCATGAGCGTTACACCGCCGAGGCAGACCGCTGGACGGACATCCCGTCGATCCTCGACTGTGAGCCGGACCGCTGACGACTGATGAACACCTGCTGCACACCGCGGCAGGTGTTCATCAGTTGTCAGCGGCAGCATGGACCCGGCCATCCCGGTGCACAGCGTTGTTCTGGTGCAGCCCGCTGCACCGGAGGAATTGCAGCCCGGCGAGATCGTCGCCTACCGGAGCGGCAGCAGCATCGTGATCCACCGCCTTGTGGAAAACCACATCGTCGAGGGCGAGCTTGTCACCAAGGGCGACGCCAACGCCGAACCCGACCCGCTGAAGGTCGAGTACGCCGGCGTGCTGGGCACGGTCACGGCGCACATCCCGTTCATCGGCATCTATGCCGGGGCGCTCAACACGCTGTCCGGCAAGCTGTACGCCTTCGGGTTTATCGTGGCCGCCGCCATGCTCTATCTGCTGGCGCATGAATTGAGCGAATAAGTACGAAGCCGCACCCCGCACAGAGACCGGGGTGCGGCTTTTGCGTAAAAACGCGATTTGTACAAAAGCAGGTTGCACAAGACTGGCAAAGCGCGTACAATAGTGCTGAATGAGGCGATTTGTATGTGGTTACTGTACGCAGTCGGCTCTGCGCTGTTCGCAGGTCTGACATCCATTCTGGCAAAATGCGGCATTCGCAAAACGGATTCCACCGTGGCCACGGCCATCCGCACGATCATTGTGCTGGTTTTTGCGTGGGTCATGGTGTTTGTGGTCGGCTCGCAGGGGATGATTGCCAGCATTCCGGCCAGAAGTCTGGTATTCCTGGGGCTGTCGGGTCTGGCTACGGGTGCCAGCTGGCTCTGCTATTTTTATGCCTTGCAGCGCGGGCCAATCGATAAGGTCGTGCCCATCGACAAGAGCAGCACGGTCATGACGATCTTGCTGGCTGCACTGCTGCTGGGCGAGAGTGTGACCTTGACCAGGGGCATCGGCGTTGTGCTGATCGCCGCCGGCACGTTCCTGATGATCGAGAAAAAGGGCGGCGTCCAGAAAGAGGAAAACGGCTGGATGTTGGCGGCGTTCGGTTCGGCCATTTTTGCGGCGCTGACCTCGATCCTGGGCAAGGTCGGCATCACCGGGGTCGAGTCCAATCTCGGCACGGCGCTGCGCACCGGCGTGGTGCTCATCATGGCGTGGGTCATGGTGTTTGTGCAGGGCAAGCAGGGCCAGGTGAAGGCGGTGCCCAAAAATGAGCTTGGCTTCATCTGTCTGTCGGGCCTGGCGACGGGTGCCAGCTGGCTGTGCTATTACAAAGCGCTGCAGCTCGGCCCGGCCAGCCTCGTCGCGCCCATCGATAAGCTGAGCATTCTGGTCACGGTGCTGTTCTCCTACATCGTGTTCCATGAGCGCCTGAGCAGAAAGGCTCTGACAGGTCTGGCCACGCTTGTCGCGGGCACGCTCGTCATGCTGGTATAAAATTTATCATAACGGCAGCACCTTTTCCTGCAAAGGTGTTGCTTTTTTTGCTGTCTTTTGCCATAATAAATATATATGCAATAGGCAGGCTTATGCAGGAAAGGAGGCACAGCAGATGGCGAAAATCGCCGTGGTCGAGGACAACGACGCCATGCGGGCGCAGCTCTGCGGGTTCATCGCGCAGTATGCGCAGGAGAGCGGACACCAGCTGGACGTGACCGCCTTCTCGGACGGAGCACAGCTTGTGGAGCCATACCGCCCCGGGTTTGACATCATCTTTCTGGATATTGAGATGCCAAAGCTCGGCGGCATGCCGACGGCGGAGCGCATCCGCAGGCAGGACCCGGATGTGGTGCTTGTGTTCGTCACCAACATGGCACAGTATGCCATCCGCGGGTATGAGGTCGACGCGCTCGACTTTGTGCTCAAGCCCGTCAGCTACTACCAGTTCAGCACCAAGCTGGAGCGCGCCTTGCAGCGCATCCAGCGCCGCCGCGGCGGGCAGGTGGCCTTGCAGGTCAGCGGCGGGGTGCAGCTGCTGGATACCGACGACATCCTTTATCTGGAAACGCGGGACCGCCTTTTGCACTACCACACGGCCACGGATACCTGGTCGGTGCGCGGCAGTCTGCTGAAGGCCGAAAAGGATCTGGCTGCCTACCACTTTGCGCGCTGCAACCAGTGCTATCTGGTCAACCTGCGCCACGTCAGGGGCGTGCAGGATGATCTGGTGCAGGTGGGGGAGGAGCGGCTGGAGATCAGCCGCCGCCAGCGCACGGCCTTTCTGGCCGCGCTGGCGGCCTATGTCGGGGGTGCGCTGTAGGTGGATACACTTCTGACATGGGTGGTTTGTGCTGTCGGCCTGTGCGGTGCGGAGCTGGCCTACTGGCTGCCGCTGAAAAAACGCAGGAATTTTACCATGCGCACCGCCCTGAATTTTATCGCGGCAGTGCTGTTTGCGCAGGTCATCATCTGGGCCAACAGCGGCCACGCCAAGCCGGCGATGCTGCTGGTGATTTACGGCGGTTATTTCATCTGGGCTGCGGTGTCAACCCATCTCTGCACGCTGCTGGACTGGTCGGCCAGCGCATATTGCAGCATTTGGATCGTCCTGACGACGGAGTCGGCCTATGAGCTGTGGCGCGTTCTGATCTGGACGGCGCAGACGCTTGGAATGCGCCATCTGCCGCTGCACAGCACGCCGATGCTGCTGGGGCAGCTGGGCTTTACCATTGCCTGCTGTGTGACGGTCCGGTATACCATGGCGCGCACGATGCCGGAGGACGGCATCTACCACATCGGCCCTCGCCAGTTGGGCAGTGCCGGACTTCTGGGCGCGATATTCGTCTTTCAGTTTTTTGCACTGCAAACCAGTCTGCGCGTCGGACTGCAGCCATCGGCGGTAGTCGCACCGTCGATGCTGACCCAGTTTTACTGCGTGACGCTGCTCTATTTACAGACCGAGCTTTTCAAAAAAGCGGCCATGCAGAAGGAGATGGACGCACTGAACCTTCTGTATGACCGCCAGCGCAAGCAGTACCAGATCGCACGGCAGAACGTGCAGATCATCAACCGCAAGTGCCATGAGCTCAAGGTTCAAATCGCCGACCTGCGCCGCCTGCAGCCCGACGAAGCCACAACGAAGAGCCTTGACGAGGCCGAGCAGGCGGCCCGGATGTACGACGCCAACGCTGCCACCGGCAATGAGGTGCTGGACGTCGTCCTGACCGAAAAGAGCCTGCTGTGTGAGGCCCAGCGCATCCGCCTGAACTGCGTGGCCGATGGCACCTGCCTTGCGGCCATCGAGCCGGGTGACCTGTACGCGCTGTTCTCGAACCTGCTCGACCAGGCCATCGACGCTGCAGCCCAGCAGCAGAGTGACCGCCGCATGATCGACCTACTTGTATGCAGGCGGCAGGGCTTCGCGGTCATCAACGTCATCGGCCCGGCGCTGTCCGGCAGCCAGTCCGACCACGGACGCCGCCACAGCTATGAGCTGAAGGTTGCCCGCCGTGTTGTGCAGAAATACAGCGGCACCATGGCGACAGAGCCCCGCGGAGAGCTGTTCGCCGTCAAGATCGTGCTGCCGCTCACCAGGGGATGAAAGAAAAAATGCCGCCTGTTTTTTGTGCAAGATGTACAAAGAACGGGCGGCCTTTTTTGTACCCCAAAAACCGAATATCCCGCCAGAAATACCACTTTTCGCAAACCTATTGCCAGAAATTTAACAGTTCTGTACAATACAAGTACAGTAAAAAACAACACAGGAGGGCGCAATGCGAAGCACGACCAAGCTGATGAAGAACTGGCAGTTCACCGGCCCTGACGGTAAGACCACTGCCGTGGACCTGCCGCACACATGGAACAACATCGACGGCCAGGACGGCGGCAACGACTACTGGCGCGGCACCTGCATCTACAAGACGCAGTTCACGGCGCCCGCTTTTGACAAGGATACCCAACAGGTCTGGCTGCAGTTTGAGGGCGTGAATGCCAGCGCCAAGGTCACACTGAACGGGGTGGAGGTCGCCCGCCACGACGGCGGCTACTCCACCTTCCGCGCGGATGTCACGGCGCTGCTGGCCGACAGCAATGAGCTGATCGTGGAGGCGGACAACAGCAAAAATGACCGCGTCTACCCCCAGAAGGCTGACTTCACCTTCTACGGCGGCATCTACCGCGACGTCAGCCTGCTGGTCGTCAACCGGAACCACATCGCGCTGGATTACCTCGGCGGCCCGGGCGTGCAGATCACGCCCACTGTCAACGGCGCAAACGCTGACATCGAGGTCAAGACCTGGATGGAGGGCGACGGCGAGGTCGAGTTCTCGATTTACGACGCCGCCGGTGCCGAGGTGCTGACCGGCAAGGGCCGGGACACGACGGTCACGCTGGAGCACCCGCACCTGTGGGATGGCGTCCGCGACCCGTACCTCTACACCTGCGCGGTGCGTCTCGTGCTGAACGGCGAGGTACAGGACGAGGTACGTCAGCGCTTCGGCGTGCGCAGCTTCTCGGTTGACCCCAAGCGGGGCTTCTTCCTCAATGGCCGCCCGTACCCGCTGCACGGCGTCTCCCGCCATCAGGACCGCAAGGGTCTGGGCAATGCCATCACGCGCGAGATGCACGACGAGGATATGCAGCTCATCAAGGAGCTGGGCGCGAACACGATCCGTCTGGCGCACTATCAGCACGACCAGTACTTCTACGACCTCTGCGATGAGGTCGGCATGGTCGTCTGGGCTGAGATCCCCTACATCTCCGAGCACATGCCCAATGGCCGTGAGAACACGATCAGCCAGATGAAGGAGCTGATCGTCCAGAACTACAACCACGCCTGCATCGTCTGCTGGGGCGTCTCGAACGAGATCACGATCTCGACGAAGGACAACCGCGACATGCGCGACAACCATCATGTGCTGAACGATCTCTGCCATGAGATGGACAAGACCCGCCTGACGACGCTGGCCTGCTACGCGATGTGCGGCCCCTTCAACCCGGTAGCGCATATCACGGATCTCGTCAGCTGGAACCTGTATCTGGGCTGGTACGTGCCGGGCCTGTTTTTAAACGACCTCTGGATGGACTTCTTCCACCTCTGCTACCCGAACCGCGCGCTCGGCTTCAGCGAGTACGGTGCCGAGGGTATGCCGAACCTGCACAGCAGCCATCCCCGCCGCGGTGACCACACCGAGGAATACCAAGCTATCTACCACGAGTACATGCTCCGCTGCTTTGACCGCCACAAATGGCTGTGGGCGACCCACGTCTGGAATATGTACGACTTTGCCGCCGACGCCCGCGACCAGGGCGGCGAGCCGGGTATGAACCATAAGGGCCTGGTCACCTTTGACCGCAAGACCAAGAAGGACAGCTTCTACATCTATAAAGCGTGGTGGAGCGACGAGCCGTTCGTGCATATCTGCTCGAAGCGCTATGCGGACCGCACCGAGAATGAGATCGAGGTCAAGGTCTACTCCAACCAGAAGCAGGTAAGCCTTTATGTCAACGGCGAAAAGCTGGCCGAGCAGGAGGGTGAGCACATCTTCAAGTTCCGTGTCAAGCTGAACGGCGAGACGAAGGTCCAGGCCGTGGCAGGGGACAGCATCGACGATGCGGTATTCCGCAAGGTCGATGCCCCGAACCCGGACTACAAGCTGACTAAGAAAAAGTCCACCAGCGCAAACTGGGTGTAAATTTCGCCAAGCTGTAGGGGCCGCACATGTGCGGCCCGCAGCCGAATGGCAGACGAGCATTTGCGGGAAAGCCGCGGGCCGGGCATGCCCGGCCCCTACAAACCTCCCGGAAATCGCATCGTATTCTTTTGAAACACGCCGCACCGTGCGGCTGTTTTATATAAAACAAGGAGAAAAACGTAATGGATGATCTGAAAATGCAAAAGCAGACCTTGAAAAAGGCCTACAAAAAGACCAAGCGTAAGCACATTACGCCGTGGAAGATTCTGGCAATCATCTGCGCCGTGGTGATGATCGTTTCGATCCCGCTTAGCATCCTTCTGCAAAAGTTCGACAACACCATGGCGGCCCGTTTCGGCGGCAGCTTCTGGAAGCTGCAGAACGAGGACGCCAACGCCCAGTATTACACCAGCGACTTCAACTCCGCCGAGGAGATGGTCAACTACGGTCTGGCTTTGACCCAGCAGGTCGAGGCCGAGGGCGCTGCCCTGCTGATGAACAACAACAATGCGCTGCCTCTGGCTGCCGACGCGAAGGTCAGCACCTTCTCCAGCAGCAGCGTCAACCTCGTGTACGGCGGCACCGGCTCCGGCAATATTGATGCCTCCACCGCCGACACCCTGCGCACCGCCCTCGAAAAGGTCGGTGTCACCGTCAACCCCACCCTGTGGGACTTCTACACCGTCGGCGCCGGCAAGGACTACGCCCGCTCCAAGAGCGGCACCGTCGCCAAATCCAGTGAGGTCACCGCCGAGGTGCCTTGGGATGTCTACACCGACGAGGTCAAGGACAGCGTTGCCCAGTACGGCGATGCCGCTATCGTGACCCTGTCCCGCGTCGGCGGCGAGGGTGCTGACCTTTCCTACGGCGAGGTCAACTATCTGGCGCTCGACGAGAACGAGAAGGCTATGCTGCAGAACGTTGCCGAGATGAAGAAAAACGGCACCGTCAAAAAGACCATCTTGCTGATCAACTCCGCCAACGCCCTGCAGGTCGATTTCCTCAAGAACAACGAGTACGACATCGACGCCGCACTGTGGATCGGTGACGTGGGCATCTCCGGCATCAATGCCGTGGCCGAGATCCTGACCGGCAAGGTCAACCCCTCCGGCAGCCTGGTCGATACCTACTGCTACGACAACTTCAGCGCCCCCGCCATGTGGAACTTCACCCCCACCACCTACGAAGGCTATGTCGAGGGCGGCGATGTGTCCGCCAAGGCTAAGTCCTACATGATCTACCAGGAAGGCATCTATGTGGGCTACAAGTACTACGAGACCCGCTACGAGGACTTCGTCACCGGCAACGGCAACGCAGGCGACTACGCCTACGGCGACATCGTGGCTTACCCCTTCGGCTACGGCATGAGCTACACCAACTTCGACATCAGCGACATGAACGTCAGCTACAATGCCGCCGATGACACCTACACCGTCACCGTCAAGGTCACCAACACCGGCGACATGGCCGGCAAAAAGACCGTGCAGGTCTATGTCCAGAGCCCCTACACCGACTACGACAAGGAAAACGGCGTCGAGAAGTCTGCCGTTTCTCTGGTCGGCTTCGGCAAGACCGGCATGATCGAGCCGGGCGCTTCCGAGACGCTGTCCATGACCGTCAACAAGCGCGATATCGCTTCCTACGACACCTACGGCGCCGGCACCTACATCCTCGACGCCGGTGACTACTACTTCACCGCCGCCACCGATGCCCACAACGCTGTCAACAACATTCTGGCTGCCAAGGGCTACACCGTGGAGTCCACCAACGGCAAGATGACCGCCGACGGCAACGCCGACCTGACCTACACCTGGACCGAGGACGCCCTCGACACCACCACCTATGCCACCAGCGAAAACGGCACCGCCATCACCAACCAGCTGTCCAGCGCCGACCCCAACCTGTACGAGGGCATTGAGGAGACCGTGACCTGGCTGAGCCGTTCTGACTGGAACGGCACCCTGCCCACCGAAACCGTCAAGCTGGCCCTGACCGAGCTGCTCAAGAAGGACCTGAAGGACATCCGCTACGATCCTGCCGACTACGAGAGCGTTGATATGCCCACCCTCGGCGCCAAGAACGGCGTTAAGCTGTACGACATGATCGGTTTGGACTACAACGATCCCAAGTGGGACGAGCTGCTGGATCAGATGACCTTCGACGAGATGAACTCCCTGATCGGCGACGCCTTCCACTGGACCATGCCCGTCAAGAGCGTGGAAGCCCCCGGCACCCGTGACGAGAACGGCCCCCAGGGTCTGACCGCCAGCCTGCTGGGCAACGACAAGAGCCAGCTGACCGCCACCGCCTTCACCTCTGAGGACGTTATGGCTGCCACCTTCAACACCGAGATCATGACCGAGATCGGCAAGGTCATCGGCAACAACTGCCTGGAAGCCGACATCGCCTGCCTGTACGGCCCCGGCAACAACATTCACCGCACCCCCTACGGCGGCCGTAACTTCGAGTACTACTCCGAGGACGGCTTCCTCTCCGGCATGATGTCCGCTTACGAAGTCAAGGCAATTCAGGACAAGGGCGTCCACGTTGTTATGAAGCACTTTGCCCTGAACGACTGCGAGCAGGACCGTATCGGTCTGGGCGTCTGGCTGAACGAGCAGGCTGCCCGTGAAGTCTACCTGAAAGCCTTCCAGGCTCCCGTCGAGGTCGGCAACGCCAACGGCGTTATGATCGCCTACACCCGCTGGGGCGCTGTCTGGTCCGGCGGCAACTACGGCCTGGTCACCGGCATCCTGCGCAACGAGTGGGGCTGCGACGGCATGGTCATCACCGATAACGTTCTGACCCAGTATGTCAACGGTCCCGACGGCGTTCTGGCCGGTGTGTCCATCTACGACGCCATGATGTCCTTCGTCACCGACACCCTGCCCAAGTATAAGAACGACCCCGTCATCGTCACCGCCATGCGCGAGGCCTGCCACCACAACCTGTATGCCATCGCCAACTCCTGCGGCATGAACGGCGTGGGTGCCGACACCACCATCAAGGTCACCCGCCCGACGGTTGTCACCATGAGCATCATCATTGCCTGTGCCTCCACCTTCTTCTGCCTGCTGGGCATCGTGATGTGGATCATTGGCGGCATCAAGTTCCGCAAGACCGAAGAATACAAGGCCTACAAGGATTTCAAAAAATCCCTGAAAGCCGCTAAGAAAGCCTGATTTCTACAGAATTTCCGTAAGCTCCCCGCCGGCCCCGGCGGGGACTTTTGAGTAAGATTTCTTTTTCCACAACAAGGAGCAGCCCATGAGCGAAAATGCAAAAGCGTCCAGCGTCAATCGCGCCAAACTTTACCAGCTGGTACTGTTTCCGCTGAACAACGGTGCCACGAATGTTTATTACGTCCTTGTGCTTTCCTACATTGCCACCTTCGGCAGCAATGTACTGGCGCTGGGCACTCTGTTTGCCTCGGTCATGGTCACGGCCATGCGCCTGTGCGACGCCATCACCGACCCGATCATCGGTGCGCTGATGGACCGCACGAACGGTAAGTTCGGCAAATTCCGCCCGTTCATGGCCATCGGCAACCTTATCATGGCCGCCAGCATTCTGGTGCTGTACGGCATCACCCCGATGATCCCCGATACGATGATGTGGGCACGCTATGCCGCGTTTGTGGGCCTGTACTTTGTCTGGGTCATCGGCTACACCTTCCAGACCAGCTGCACCCGTTCCGGTCAGACGGTTCTGACCAACGACCCCAAGCAGCGCCCGCTGTTTACGATCTTCAACACCGTCGGCAGTCTGCTGGGCATGGGCGTTATGCAGTTCCTGGCTCCCATCCTTGCCAAAAACTATGAGGGCGGCTATTCCTCCGCAGGCTTCTTCCGCACGCTGGCCCCCGTGGGCATTGTGATGTCCATTGCGCTGACCATTCTGGCCATCATCGGCATCTGGGAGAAGGATCAGCCCAAGTACTTTGGCATCGGCGGCGAAAAGGCCGAGAAGGTCAAGGTCAGCGAGTATCTGCAGATCATCCGGGAAAACAAACCCATGCAGCGTCTGATGATCGCGGGCGCTGGCACGAAGCTGGCGCTCTCCATCGCCAACAACACCACGGTTCTGTGCATGCTCTACGGCTGCATGATGGGTGCTTACGATGGGCTGTACCTGCCCATGATGGTGCTGGGCTACGCCTGCAGTGTGCCGTTCTTCATTCTCTCTGTGCGCACCAGCCAGAAGAAGGGCCAGAAGGCCAGCCTGACGAAGTATGTCAGCGTGGCGCTGGCCTGCTATGTCGGCGTGCTGGTCCTGCTGCTGCTGTGGGGTCACGGTGATGCATTCCATCTGAGCCTGCTGGGCGAGAATGGTCTGTCCATCAACCTGTACACGATTCTGTTCATCCTGTTCTTCGGCATCGGCTACGGCGCATACTACGCTACTGCCGACATGCCCATTCCGATGGTTGCCGACTGCTCCGACTACGAGACCTACCGCTCCGGCAAGTATATTCCGGGCATCATGGGTACGCTGTTCAGCCTGGTGGATAAGCTCGTTTCCAGCCTGTCCGCCACCGTCGTCGGCATTGCCGTGACCTTCATCGGTCTGAACAACCTGCCCACCCAGTATGACCCGTACACTCCGGGCATGAATGTGGTCGTTATCGTCCTGTTCTGCGCCATCCCGATGGTCGCCTGGGCGGCCACTCTCATCGCCATGAAGGGCTACAGCCTGACCGGCGAGAAGATGAAGGAGATCCAGGCCGTCAACGCCTGCCGCCGCGACGCGGTTGCGAACGGCATGAAACTGGAAGATGCCATGGAAAAGTGGCAGACTGTCGACCAGCTGCCCGCGGAGTACCGCGCCTAAGCTTTAACCCTGCGATTCTCTTTGTCCTTCCATAAACGCAAAGCCCCCCGGCATCGTGATGATGCCGGGGGACTTTGTTTAGTCTGCGTGGCAGGAAAAAAGAAAAGCCCCATGGCGGGATACGCCATGGGGGTTCTCTTTTGGTGCGGAAGATGGGACTTGAACCAAAATTGCTTCGATTTACCGTTGAAATCTTCTGCACGAAAGCTATAACTGCCGTGTTTTCGCTGTACTAAATCTCATGGATAAAATATAAAACTTGCCTATAAGAATCAAAAGTGTGTTCAAATATGTGTTCAGATTACGCCTGCTTCAGCACCCGCAAGAACACGCTGTTGACGGCCTGCGCGGTGTTCTCCGCATCCCCTGTCAAAGCATGACCGTACACGCCGAACGTGTCCATGTCGGCGCTATGGCCTACAAGCGGCTTGACCTCTCCTGCTGGTAAGGTCTTTACCACGCTTACAAAGGTGTGGCGCAGCTCGTATGGGCTGACTGCCTGTAATTCATTGACACGGCAGTAAATGCGCCAGCGGTAATAATAGAACTGCTCTGACTTGATGCAGAATACAGATTCTTCATCTCCTGTGAGATTGCGTTGATCGTCCAGCACGCGCCTTGCCACATCGGACATGACAAACGAGCGGACGGCGTTCTCATTCTTGCCGTGTGTCTCTTCATCATCTACATTGATGGAGCGGGAAAGGTAGACCGTGTTGCCGTGTATATCAGCCCAGCGCAGCCCTACAAGCTCACCGGGACGCAGACCTGTAAGTACCTGAAAGCGGTAAGCGTTTATGAACTGATCGCGGACAACAGCGCCTTTATAGGTCGTAGTATCTGTGTTAAACAGCTTTACCATGTCAGTAGGTTGCAGCACCTTTTTGCCCTTGAAGCGTGCGCCTGCCGGAATAGTCAAATCCTCCGGTGTATAGGTAGACAGCTTTGCCTTGCGGCAGTATTTGCAGAATGACCGCATATCAGCAGCTAACAACATAAGCGTCTTTTTGCTCTTGCCTGCCACGTGGGCGTTGTTTATGACCGTCTGTAAATCCTGATCTGTAATAGCATTGATGCGTTTCTTGCCCAGCACAGGCAGCACCCAGCAGCGCCAACGGCTCTCTAAGGGACGATAGTTTGTACTGCTGGTAGTTATCTCGACATTATGCAGCCATGCTTTGCAGACATCCTCAACGCGTCCGGCGCGGGCAGCTATGCCGTCATCTAACCACGCATCGGCTTTTGCGTTTGCTTCCCGCTGCCCTGTGCGCCCCGGCTTGCTGCTGTAAAACTGCTTGCGCACACCGTCTTTCTGTACACTGACCCGCCAACGCTGTGTTGACTCAACCCACTGCGCTGTGTTCGTTCTCTTGCCCATAATACACCACCTTCCCGCCGTCTGTGATGATACACAGGCGGCTTTTATTATGCCTGTCAACCCGAGAGAGAGGGGCTATAACGGGCTTGATGCTGTAGATGAAAAGGGTATCCATCAGGTGGATACCCGACGTATAATTTTTCATTAAAAACGCGAAAAAGCGGTAAATAGCGGTTATTCTTCGGGCGTATCCTTGCGCTTATAGCGTGGAATCTCGGTCAATTCATGGACACGCTCAACGGCTACTTGCTGGCCTTCAAGAGAAAGCGCCTTGTAATCTTCAACTAGACTTTCAAACAATGCTATTTCTCGATGGCGGGCCTCTATTTCTTTAGGCGTTAGTTTTTTCTCCTGACCACTGTACAATTCCCTAGCCACAATATTCCCCCTAAGCATATGCACACGAGTCGTGTCACTATCAGAGGTAAAAAGGGCTTGCTCCTCTGGGTTGTCAGTAAGCAGTATTGAATAATGCACACCTAGTGCATCTGCAATCTTTTGTAATGTCGCGAATGTAGGAGATCTCTTTCCTGCCTCATAAAGGCGAAGACTATTTACAGAAATTCCAGCATTTTTTGCAAGTTCTATCTGCGATATCTTTTTTGATTTTCGAATTTGAACAATGCGTTTATTTATTGTGTTGTCAATTTCTTTTGCTTCAGATTGCGTGGTTGCAAGCATCTTATTTACATAGTCACTACCATATAAAGCTGTTACAAATTCCATATCTTCTTTCTGCATTTGCTCGGCTTCTTCTTGCGAAAGAACTAAACTATTAGTGTCCATAGAACCCCCCCATATAATGGCTAATTATATATATAACTTTAACATATAACCACAAAAATAGCAATGCTCTATTGACAATAACCACCATAGTGGTTATAATTGTTGATATAAAGAACCACAATCGTGGTTATCGAAGAAAGGAAGTGATTTAATGATGCATATTTCAAGTGAACAGCTATTCCTCTCAATGGCACGGACGTGTTGCACGATGAAGAAACTGTCTGCCCTAAGTGGCGTTTCAGTTCAAACCTTGCGCAATATCAAAGCTGGAAAAGCGATTTTTCCCGAAACTGCGGGAAAAATCGCCCGCGCTCTGGGCGTGGACGTGGCAGACCTGTTAGAAAGCAAAGGAGAGTAACCCATGCGACAAAGATTTTTCAATCTTCGGGTCAAGTTTATGGAACACGACCTGACACAAGAGGAAGCCGCCAAGATTGCGGGCATCAGCCCCAGCGCTATGGTCAACCGTATGGCTGGCCGCTATCCGTTCTCTGCGTGGGAGATGCAGCGGCTCGCAAAGGCGCTGGACATTGCCCCGACTGACTACGGTAAGTATTTCTTTCCGGGGGTGAGTGCTTGACCAAAAAGGAACGCGAACAAAAGGCAGAGGGTTTCCCGGCTTTCCTTGCAAACTTTACCGCCGACAATGTATTATCCGACACTGCATTTACCGCAACATTCAACGCATCAGACGCATTCGAGCTGCAAGGCAGAATCAGGATGCACAAGCAGGCGGCGATTGAGCGCGGCATTTCTGGCCGGGAATACGAACGGATGCTCAAGGCCTTTGAGAAAGCCCGCAACGCTAAAGCAGCGGGAAGTATCCCAAGCTGGCTCACGAAAGACGGGCTTGACGAGCGGTTGTTTCTGGACGAGTTCAACAGCTGCAAGGGCTATCGCTGCATCAATGGGCGGCTGTATCTGGCAAGTCAAGGCTATGTGCCGGACGATGAAGTCGCCGCTGAAATCCAGCGAGCGCTTGAAACAGCGCTGACTACTCAGCTTCAGCGCAAAACGCGGGAACTGTTGGGAGCCTTAAAGAACCGTTGTCAGATGAACCCGCCACCAGCAGAGCCGGACAAGGTGTATTTCCGTTTCGGATACTATAACTTGACCGATAACACCTATCATCCCGAAATGGGCGGCTTTACGTTCTACCGTCTGACCGTAGACTATCAGCCTGACCCGCAGCCCCCTGTGAAGTGGTTCAAGTATCTTGATGATCTGCTTGAACATGAAGATGTTATGACCTTTCAGGAGTTTTGCGGCTATGCGATGATACCCACCACGAGAGCGCAAAAGATGCTGTTTATCATCGGCAATGGCGGCGAGGGAAAGAGCGTTGCAGGTCAAGTGCTAATGTCAATTTTCGGCGCTGCTGCTACCTCCGGCAGACTTCACGATCTGGAAGAACGCTTCGGTCTTGCTGGGCTGGAGGGCAAACTCTTATTCATCGACGACGACCTGCCTACCGCAGCGCTGAAAGAGAGTGCATCCGTCAAAAAGGTTGTAACCACGAATACCCCGATTTTGATTGAGCGCAAAGGGCGTGACCAATACCCGGCACAGCTGTATTGCAGGATTCTATGCTTCGGGAATCAGTTGACCGACTCGCTGTATGACCATAGCAACGGCGCTTTTCGGCGGCGGTTGATTCTGACCACCAAAGGACGAGACCCCAACCGGGAGGACGACCCCCAGCTTGCAGAAAAAATCATTGAGGACGAGCTGCCGGGTGTAGCTCGCTGGATGCTGGACGGCTTGAAGCGCCTAAAGCGGAACGGCTGGAAGTTCACCACCAGCGAAAAGCAGCGGACGCAGGAACAGCGTTATCGAGAGGATAGCTTCAACCTGCTTGCGTTCTTAAAGGACGCCGACTGGGTAACCTTTGACCGTAACGGCAGCGTTACAAGCCGGGAACTGTATGCAGGCTACCAGCAATGGTGCAGTGTAAACGGTGAAGAAACGCTTGCACAGCGTACTGTGTCCAACTACCTTAAGAGCAACTCGAAACAGCTGAATATAAGGGCAACAAATAGCATTGCAAACCGTGATGGTATAAGGTCAAGGGGATTTTTAGGAATCAAAATTCTTAATTACATCTCTTTGGCTGAATAGTACACATTGCACAGATAGCAGTACAGATAAAAAAGTAAAAAAAGCCTATAACAACAACCTCTGTACACTTGTACACTTAGAAATCAATATTTACTCTTATACAGAAAGAAAAAAGAAAAAAATAATTTATATATAAGGAACAAGTTGCGATTTTATGTGTACATCCGTACATCTGTACCACACAACGAAAGGAAACAACGATACTATGGAAAATATGAAAATTTGTCCCGTTATGCGCGGCACGTTTTGCCAGCGCGGAAACTGTGCCTGCTGGCACATTGACCATTGCGGTCTGATTCACGACGACGGTCTGATTGCCGACCACATTTCTTCCCAAACCCGTCTGTTTGGTGTTCTCATCGGTCACGGCATCCGCCGCGCTATGGGCGAAGAAACCGCAGAGGACACCAAGGAACTGGAGGACATGGATCAGCTGATCGAGGATATGTCCTGATGCAATTCTGGACATGCCCTTATTGCGGCGCGAATCTCGACCCCGGCGAGCGCTGCGACTGCAAACAAGAAATGCCGCCAAGGGTGCGACCAACACCCCAGGCGGCAGGCGGTAAACAGCTTCAGCAGAGCAAATGTACCGCATATTATTGTATCAAAACAGGAGGAAAAAAGCAATGATTTACAACCCCAAAAAGCCTGACGGCAAAAATGTTCTTACCATTGCAACCGAAACCGTACAGCGCGGCCCTGAATACCTTACGGTTGAACCCAAAACCGTGCAGGGCGGGTCATATTGTATTACGGTCGAAACCGAGACCGTAGAGCAGCCAGCACGCACAATCGCACTGAATATAATCGAATAAAATACATAGCTGCGCTAACGGCTTGACGGGCTTGCGAGGTATTGAAAATGGAAGAAGTTACCACCGAAATGATAGAACGTGCCCTCGATCAGATGACCAAAGAGGAGTTAAACGAGCTTACGAAACACGCTTACCGCCGATTGGTCGAACTCGGCACAAGTGAAAGCAACCTTGCGGAAATCCGCGCCAAATATGGACTTAATGAAAAGGGTGGTTTATATGACTGAACATCAGAAAAAGGTACAGCAGGCCATTGATTTGATGATGCAGCTCGATGTTATCGACACCGAAATTTTTATCGAAGCCGTGAAAAGCGGTTACTTCAAACAAGACCACACCGAAACCGAATTACGGGCATACATAGAGAACGCCCGTCGTCAAGCGGCAAAGAATGGGGGTGCTTGCAATGACGGCTGAAGCATCAGAAAACATTGAAAAACTGGTGTCCATATTGCTGACCTTTACCCCGGACCAAATGGCCGAGTTTGTGGCAGGTGCACGGGAAATCATAGCCCAGTATAAGTAACTATAAGGCTGTGCTATCAGGCCATACGGGCACTTTTGAAAGGAATATGACCCCATGAAGAACTTTAATCGAACCGCGTATATAGTGGCCCTCAACGGCTTGCTGACCGCCGCCACCGATGAACAGCTAGACCACTTGTGGGGCATCGCTGTCAAGTTGATTCTTGAGCAGGGAGAGCGTGCCAATGAAGATTAAGCTGACCTATACCGAAGCAGAACACAGCACTTTTGAGCGCATCCGTGCCGAGCTGCTGCAGAGCCTGCCCAATGTACGGCAGCACAGCAGCACCGCACCGGGCGGCGTTCATGTATTCTACTTAACCACTTGCAAAAAGTAACGTTTTGTGGTATAATATTATAAACAAGAGTACCGCCGAAAGGTAAAGCTACACAGGCTCAGGGAAACGTTTACCGTTTCTTTGGGCCTGTTTTTTTGTGCATGGGCGCAGCCTCCGGCGCATCTCCTTTGCAGGCTGTTTCTGGCGGTGAACGTTTCCCTGTACCTATGTGGAAGCCCACAGCGGTACAAATACGCTTACGGCAGCGGTAAAGCCGGAAAGGAACCCCTATATGGAAAATACTAATATCAACGAAACGCAGACCACCAACGCCACCCAGACGGAATCTGGGGAAAAGCTCTTTACCCAAGAGCAGGTCAATCAGATTGTGAGCGAACGGCTCGCACGAGAGCGCAGCAAGGCCGCAACAGAGCAGGCTACCACCGACAGGGAAAAAGCCCTTGACGCACGGGAACAGGCTCTGAAATGCCGTGAGCTTGTGGCAGGCGATAAGAAATACCCTGCCAAGCTGCTGGACGTGCTGGACACTGCCAGCTTTGATAGCTTCAAAGCACAGGCGGACAAACTGCTGGAAGCGTTCCCCCACATGGGCGATACCTTCACGGTCAAGGGTGCAAACACTGCGACCCCACCGTTCACTAAAAGCGAACCGGACGAAAACGAGCTGATCAGAAAAGCGTTTCTCAAAAAATAACCGAAAGGACGCTTTATAATGGCGATTACTCTTACCGAAAAATTTGCACCGTACACCGATGAACAGTTCAAGAACGAAAGCAAGCGCAGCCTTGTGACCAATCAGGATTTCGACTGGACGGGCGCACATACCATTAAGGTTTACAAGATTCAGACCTCCGAGATGCAGGACTATGGCCGCACTGGCCCGGCAGGCGATAATTTCAGCCGCTACGGTTCTATTGCCGATCTGAACGCCAGCACCGAGGAGCTTGCCCTGAAGAAAGACCGCAGCTTTATTTTTAACGTGGATAAGCTGGACGCTGACGAGACCCAGCAGCAGGTTGAAGCCGCTACCGCACTGGCCCGCCAGAATCGTGAGGTCGTTATCCCGGAGGTTGACAGCTACACCTACGGCGTTATGTGTACTGGCGCAGGCACCAAGCCCGCCGCAAAGGCCCTTACCGCCGAAAGCATTTACAGCGATATTCTGGCAGCGTCTGCCGCGCTGGATGATGCAGAGGTTCCGGAAACTGACCGTGTGCTGATCGTGACCCCTGCCACCTATCAGCTTATGAAGCAGAGCGAGAGCATCGTTCTCAACTGTGACGTGGGCGAGGAGATGCGCCAGAAAGGCGTTATTGCGAACATTGACGGCATGAACGTGCAGAAAGTGCCTGCCAACCGTCTGCCTGCCAAGTTTGGCTTTATGGTTGCCCATCCCTCTGCCACCGTTGCCCCGACCAAGCTGGAAGATTTCAACGTCCACAACGACACGATCTACAGCAGCGGCGCGGTTGTGACTGGCCGCATCTGCTATGATGCTTTTGTTCTGGACAACAAGAAAAAGGGCATCTATTATCAGGCAACGACCTAAAAGACTTCCACAGCGGCGCGGGCTACGGCTTGCGCCGTTCTTTTGTATGAGGTGATTATATGACCCCTAAAAAAGAAAAAGCCCTTGCAGCGCTTCTCACGTCCCCCACAGTAAAGGCGGCAGCACAAGAAACAGGCGTGGGAAGCCGCACAATGCGGCTCTATCTGAAAGACCCAGAATTTTTGGCAGAATACAAAAAACGCTGTTCTTCACTGCTGGAGGATGCCACGAACAAAGCAAAAGCAGCCCTGCCGCCTGCTATTGAGCGCCTTTCCTCTATTGTTATGGATGATGCGCAGCCGACACAGTATCAGATTGCGGCGTGCCGTGCATTGTGCGAATACAGCTTGAGGATGACCGAAGTTGTAGACTACGAACAGCGCTTGCAGGCGCTTGAAGATGAAATGAGGCGGTAATATGAAGGTATTGAACAAAGCAAGGCTGGATGCGCTGGAACGGGCATTAAAAAGCAAAGATGGCGTCCTTGTGGTTGAACAGGTCGAGGGCGGTTATGAATTGCCCAGCGGGGAGATCGTGAACGACCTTACACCGCTGCATAAACGCTATGCTGTCATTATTGTGGACGACGTAGAATACCGCCTTGCCCACCCGGAAGAATGGACGGACTTTGAGCGTTTTTGTCAGGAAGAAAACAGACGATTAAACCCGCAAATGTACCAATAAACAAAAAGACACGTCGCAGGACTTGCGCGGCGTGTCGAAATATGATATTGTAAATATGCCGCTTCGGCGGCAAGGCGCTGCACAACACGGCAGGCGGTTGGCCACACTTCCCGAGAGGGGGTGAGACCATGCGAATCACGATGCACATCGGCAGTTTTACTGTGACGATCATCATTAAGAAACGCAAAAACCGCCACTCTGCCAAGTGACGGTTTTTAGGGTAACCTAAATGCAATTACTTTGGATAGGGCTAACCGCTTGTCGCAGCGCCTTTTCTATATTCATTATATCTGGCCCCGGCAGGCCTGTCAAGCCTGTTTTGGGGGCTTTTTGTGTATGTTTTCGGCTTATAAAACGCAATGTGTGTTCAAAAGCGTGTTCACGAAAAGCAAAAGAGCGCAAGAACCAACGTTCCTACGCTCTTTCTTTTGGTGCGGAAGATGGGACTTGAACCCACACGTCATAGACACACGCACCTCAAACGTGCCTGTCTGCCGATTCCAGCACTTCCGCTTGTTGCATTGACTGCAAGAGATATTCTAGCACAAACACCCCGGAAAAGTCAAGGCTTTTGCCGAAAAAAGATTCTGCAAAATCCCTGCCTTGTAAAGACTTGTTGGGAATGGTAGAATAAAGGCAGCAAAAAAGGGGAGAACTGCCATGCAAAATTTGATTTTCAGCCTGAACGCGACCCTGCCGGTGTTCCTTGTCATGGTGGTGGGGTACGCGCTGGGGCAGCTCGGCTTTCTGCCGCCCGCGTTCTGCAAGGCGTCGGACAGGCTGACTTTTAAGGTGACTTTGCCGCTCATGCTGTTTCTGGACATGGGCAGCGTGGACATCCTGCACGACTTCCGGCCCAGGTTTGTGTTGTTCTGCTTTGCCGCTACCCTCGTCGGCATCCTGACCGTCTGGGCGGGGGCTAAACGTTTTTTGAAGGACAAGGCGCTGGTGGGCGAGTTCGTGCAGGCGGGCTACCGCAGCAGCGCCGCCGTGCTGGGCGTGGCGTTCATCCAGAACATTTACGGCAGCGCCGGCATGGCCCCGCTCATGATTTTGGGCAGTGTGCCGCTTTTCAACATCTTTGCGGTGCTGATCTTGATGCTGGAATCGCCCGAGCAGCGCGGCGTGCCTGACCCGAAGCGGCTCTTGCGCGGCGTGGCCACAAACCCGATCCTGCTGGGCATTGTGTTCGGCACGGTCTATGCGCTGTTGCCGTTCACGCTGCCGCAGATCGCGACCAAAACCATCAGCAGCATTGCGTCGCTGACCACGCCGCTGTCGCTGCTGTCCATCGGCGCGTCGTTTGAGGGGACAAAGGCCATCAAAAAGCTCGGCCCCACGCTGGCGGCGGCGTTCATCAAGACCGTGGGCCTTGCGGCAGTGTTCCTGCCCTGCGCGGTAGCGCTGGGCTTTCGGAATGAGGAACTCGTTGCACTGCTTATCATGCTGGGCAGTCCCACGACGCCGAGCGCCTATGTCATGAGCAGGAACATGGGCCATGAGGGCGTGCTGACCTCGAGCTGCATTGCCCTGACGACCCTTCTCTCCGCCCTGACGCTGACAGGCTGGATCTTTGTTCTGCGGAGCGGGGGATACTTATAACGGAAAAAGGCTTCCCCATCGGGGAAAGCTGTCCGCGAAGCGGACTGATGCGGGCCGTGTTGCCGGTAATATCCCGTTTACGGGAAACAGCGCAAACTTCGCCCTCATCCGACCTCGCTTCGCTCGGCCACCTTCCCCCGATGGGGAAGGCTTTTGTTTTTTATTGCTTCTCCTCCGGCTTGGCTACGGGCACGCCGCGGTGCTCCACGGGCGTCGAAAAGACGATCTGCGTCCGGGTGCGGCCAAACTGCTGCAGGTGGTTGATGAACTGATCCAGCTCCTGCGTCGTACCGAACAGCACCTCGATCAGCATACTGTAATCGCCGGTGACGCAGTTGCATTCCACCACATGGGGGCAGCTCTGGATATAGGGGTAAAACTCCGGCTTGCGCTGGGGGTCCATGTCCAGATTGATGAACGCCTTGACCATGTAGCCCAGCTTCGGCGCGTCGACCTGTGCCTGGTAGCCGGTGATGGTGCCGGAGCTTTCCAGCCGGGCCATGCGGGCCGACACGGCGGGGCTGGACAAAAACACATGGTCGGCAATTTCTTTTAACGGTGCGCGGGCGTTGTTTTGCAGAAGGTCGATGATTTTACGGTCAATGTGATCCATGGTAACACCTCGTTTTAGGCAAAAAGCTCCCGTTCGTGTGCGCCATTGCACCTGAACGAGAGCTTAGTCAGCTTTACTATGCAAAGAATTTTACCATACGGAAAGCAAAAAGTAAAGCGATTTGCAAAATAAATTAAGTCGACAACCCGGCAGCAGCCCGTCTGCCTTGTGCCTCACATATCCGGGAACACATTCCGCGCACTGATAAGTGCATTGTTATAGTACATCTCAAAATGGCAGTGGGAACCCGTGGCAGCGCCGGTGGCCCCCACATAGCCGATCAGCTGCCCCTTTTCCACGGTCTGCCCGGCCTGCACGACAAAGGACGACATGTGGGCGTACAGCGTTTTGTACCCGTTGCCGTGGTCGATCTCCACATAGTAGCCCCAGCTCATGGTGGGGTGGTTGTGCCACTGGGCGGCAATGACCGTGCCCGCGTCGGCGGCATAGATCGGCGTGCCGTAGGGGGCCGTGATGTCCACGCCGCGGTGTCCATAGGGCAGACTGGCCCACCGGCTGATGCCAGAATACCCCGGCACCGGCCAGAGAAAGCTGCCTGTGCCCAGCTTGCCGATCATGCCGCTTTTCAGCCGCGTGCCGCGGTGGATGACCTCCGGCACGGCGGCCTGCACAAGCTGCACATCCACTACGCGGGTGCTGACGACCTCGCCCGCCACGGTTGTAATCTCGCTGGTGACAAGCTCGCTGCCGTTCTGCCCGGCCTGTACGGTCTGGGTTTTGCCAAAATCCAGCCCCGCGTCCTCGATGGTCTGGGTCTCGAACGGCAGCTCCCGGGTCACGGTCTCGTACCGCACGGCCTTGACCTGCAAAAGGTCGTCCGCCCGCAGTGCGGCGGTCAGGTCGCGGTACGGCGTGATGGCCGCGGCAGGGTAGATGCCGTCCACCAGCCGCAGGGCGTGGACAAAGTCGGTCTGCACACCGTCGGTCTGCCACGGCGCACGCACGGCGTACAAAAACTGCCGCAGGTGGTCGCCCTCGTCGGTGACGAACCGCAGCGCGCCGTCCAGATAGACGGCGGTGCCCTCGGTGATCTCGCCGCCTGCGGCGCGCAGGATGGCATCTGCGGTCTCGCGCTCGGTCATGGGGCGGGTGTCGGCGTCGGCCATGACAAGGGTGTACGCGGGCTGGACGTTCCAGCCGACCACGCCGGTCAGGCGGGCCTGTACGTCGGCGCGGGCTGCGTCGAACGCCTGCTCGTCTGTGACATAGCCCACGACCTGCCCGCCGACCTCGAC
>OLOC01000298.1_pt1 | contig 41576 bp, 50 predicted proteins | sample 1643111 | NCBI WGS metagenome assembly OLOC01 (sample SAMEA3136633, study PRJEB25190) | human gut metagenome
GCGGCCATTTCGGCAATTCCCGCGGCGGCGGACGGCCCCCTCGTGAGGGCGGGCGCGGCCCTGCCCGGGACGCTGCACCCCGTGTGTGGCAGCCCAAGGCCCCGGCCAAGAGCGATAACCTGAGCTTTGAGGATATGATGAGCCGCTTCAAGAGCCAGAGCGAGGAAAAGATGGCCGACCTCGACCACGAGACCAACAACCGCCGCGGCGGCGGTTATGCACCGCGCTCCCGCCGCGGCCGCTGAGCCATAGAACGAACCTGGCCTGCCCCAGCGGGGCGGGCCTGTTTTTTGGTGGTGCGGCAACGCCCACGGACAAGAAAGGAACCAGAATGCCTGCAAAATTTGAACTGATCGCACCCTGCTTCTTTGGCTGCGAGGCAACTGCGAAATTTGAGCTGACCCGCATCGGGGCCGAGAACATCCGGGTAGGGGATGGCCGCCTGACCTTTGCGGGCGGGCCGGAGATGATCGCTGCCGCCAACCTGAACCTGCGCACGGTGGAGCGCGTGATGCTGCTCCTCAACACCTACCCCGCTTCCACCTTCGATGAGCTGTTTGACGGCGTGTACAGCATCCCCTGGGAAGAGCTGCTGCCCGCCGATGCCGCCTTCCCTGTGACCGGCTCTTCCCTGAACAGCCAGCTCACCAGCGTGCCTGCCTGCCAGAGCATCATCAAAAAGGCTGTGGTCAAGCGCCTGATGAACAAGCATCATACCTCTGTTCTGCCCGAGACCGGCGCGGAGTACAAGATCCGCTTCATGCTGCGCAAGAATGTCTGCGAGATCATGCTGGATACCACCGGCGAGGGCCTGCACAAGCGCGGCTACCGCCGCAATGCCATGGAAGCCCCCATCCGTGAGACGCTGGCCGCGACCATTGCCGACCTGGGCCGTGTCCGCCGCGACAGTCTGGTGGAAGATCCCTTCTGCGGCAGCGGTACTCTGCTGATCGAAGCCGCCCAGAAGGCTATGAATATTGCCCCCGGCCTTAAGCGCCGTTTTGCCGCCGAGCGTTACAGCTTTGTGCCCGCTTCCCTCTGGGCCGAGCAGCGCCAGAAAGCGCTGGCAGAGTCCAAGCTGGATGTGGGCTTTGAGGCCTTTGGTTACGATATCGACCCCGCCGCCGTGGCACTGGCCAATGCCAACGCAAAGCTGGCCGGTGTGGAAAAGCGCTGCCATTTTGAGGTGGCCGATGTTGCTGACTTTGCGGCAAAGCCCGAAGCCATCGTTCTGACCAATCCCCCGTACGGTGAGCGGATGAACACCATCGAGGGTGCCGCCAAGCTGGCCCGCACCCTGGGCCAGCAGATGGCCGAACATCCCTGCGCGGGCCTGTACGCCATCACTGCCGATATGGAGTTTGAGAGCCACTACGGCAAGCGCGCCAACAAGCGCCGCAAGATGTACAACGGTATGATCCCCTGCCAGCTGTATATGTACTACGAGGCCCCCAAGTTTGAGCACAAGGCAAAGCCGATGCCCAAGCAGGGCTTTGACGGGAAGCGTACCGTCGAGTTCAAGAAAAAGTAAACAGGAGAATAAAAAGACATGGACGGTCGGATGCGGCCTTATCTTCCGGAGCTTACCATCCGGGACTATAATATCTACCAATGGTACCTGCGGGGCGTGCAGTATCAGCTGAACACGACCTACGGGCTCTACTCGTGCAGTCAGCTGCAGCACAACGGGGTTCTGTTTGCACTGCTGTCAGACAGCCTGGCCGGGCGGGAGGCGACCTGCAAAAAGGTGCGCCTGCCCTGGACGCTCTGCTGGAGGCCGATGATGTGCCAGACCCAGGGCATCCGGCTGGCCGCGCAGGTGGAGGTGCTGCTGGGCTGGCATAAGCTGCAGGACCGCCGCTGTGACGAGCTGTCCTTCCAACAGCGGGTGAAGCGCACCATCGACCGCATCCTGCTCCGCCGCGCCTACGAAAAGGCCGTGCAGGAGAACCCCGCGCTGGAGCGGCTGTTTGAACAGGAGCAGGAGCAGGCGATCGTTCAGAGGAACCTGAACGCCAAGAACTACACCGAGGTCGCCGAGCCCATGAGCAACATCTACGGTGCGCTCTACTCCACGCTTGCCACCGATGAGACCAGCCAGCGCAAGAGTATGCGCTATATCGGCAGCTGCATTGGGCGGGTGTTCTACCTGCTGGATAAGGCGGGCCGTGTGACCGCTGACAAGCGGGCCGGGCGGTACAATGTGTATCTGGTCAACGGCATCGAGGACCCTGGTGCTGCACTGGAAAATGCCCGGCGGCAGTCGCTGGCCGTGGCGAACGATCTGGTGCGCGCCTACGGGATGCTGGATGTCAAGCTGAACAAGAGCCTGATTGACAATATTATGATCCTGGGGCTGCGCCATGCGGTGGAGCCGCTGGACCCGGAGAACCAGCCCGTGCGCTGGGAGCTGCCGTGAAGGCCCGCAAGAGCTGGGCTATGGCCTACTGCGGCATGGCTGCTGCCCTGAGCGTGGCCCTGATGCTGCTGGGGGCTGTGGTGCCGGTGCTGATGTTCATTGCCCCGGCGGTGGCCAGCCTGCTCATCGCCACGGTCTGCGTGGAGTGCGGCAAGACCATGGCTCTGACAGCCTACGGCGCGGTGAGCCTGCTCAGCCTGCTCTTTGTGCCGGATAAGGAGGTGGCGCTGGTCTTTGTGTTCCTGCTGGGGTATTACCCGCTGGTCAAGCCCCGGTTTGAGCGCATCCGTCTGCCGCTGGTGCGGGTGCTGTGCAAGCTGCTGCTCTGCAACGGTGCCGTGCTGGCTATGTACGGGCTGGTGCTGCTGCTGGTGCCTGCGGGCAGCATTTCGCAGGAGCTGAAGACCACCGCGCTGGTGGTCTCGCTGGCCACCCTTGCCATGGGCAACGTTGCCTTTCTGCTGTATGACCGGGCGCTCCACAACCTGCTGCAAGTGTATCAGCTGGTGTGGCGGCCGAAACTGCATAAGATGCTGGGAAAAAGATAATGGGTCAAACCCCTCAGGCGGGCTTACGCCCGCCAGCCCCCCTAATAGTGGGGCCCTTGGCATTTCGTGAAGTTTCCCTATATACACAAACTGTATTGCTCTGCCAAGGCCGCCCCTAGTAGGGGCGGTGTCATCCCGAAGGGATGACGGTGGGGTTTAATAGCAGGGCTTTGTCTAAGAGGATTCTAATTGAGAGGAGTGATGTCTACCACCAGTTGACACAAAGCGCCGGGCCACACGGGTGACAGCCGTGAGGGTGACGAGGAGAGAAATCATCGAAAAATTCGGCGGATGTTTCTCCGGCTGACCATGGGCTATACCAGCCGCAGAGAGGGGCAAAAATCGGCAGTGATACCGTAACAGATCCCCTCAAAGAAAGCCATACAAGAACATAAACTGTTACAGGAGGCTGACAGCTGTGCTGCGCGCGTTTTTTGCGCCGGGCTGTCGGCATGGAGGTGTTTTGTATGTGTGGCATTGTTGGTTATGTTGGAAAACGGAATGCACAGGATGTTTTGCTGGATGGTCTGGAAAAGCTGGAGTACCGCGGCTATGATTCCGCCGGTATGGCCCTGGCTTTGGAGGGCGGCATCCGGGTGGTCAAGAGCAAAGGCCGTCTGGCTGAGCTGCGCAAGCGGCTGGCGGTGGAGGCCCTGGCCCGGAGCGGCTGCGGCATCGGCCATACCCGGTGGGCGACCCATGGGGAGCCCAGCGATGTGAACAGCCACCCGCATTCTACGCCCCGGGTGAGCATCGTCCACAACGGCATCATCGAGAACTATGGTGTGCTGAAGGAGCGGCTCATGGCCAAGGGCTATACCTTTGAGAGCGAGACCGACACCGAGGTCCTGGTCAAGCTCATCGACAGCTGCTATGAGGGAGAGCCCCTCAAAGCCCTGCGCGCCGCTCTGGCCATGGTGCGGGGCAGCTATGCGCTGGCTGTCCTGTTCCGGGATTTCCCGGATACCCTGTTCGCGGTCAAGCGGGAGAGCCCGCTCATCGTGGGCTGGGGCGAAGAGGAAAACTTTATTGCGTCGGATATCCCGGCGCTGCTGAAATATACCCGCCGGTACAGCGTGCTGGAAGAGGGGGACATGGCGGTGGTGAACGCCGACGGCATCCGCTTCTACAATGAGTTCGCGGAGCCGGTGGAGCGAGAAGTTCTGACCGCCAACTGGGATCAGGAAGCCGCTGAAAAGGGCGGCTACCCGCACTTCATGCTGAAGGAGATCAACGAACAGCCTGCGGCCATCACGGCCACGGTGAGCCCCCGTGTGGAGAACGGTCTGCCTGACCTGCGCGTTCCTGAGCTGACGGATGAGCGGCTGCGCCGTATCGGCACGGTGCATCTGGTGGGCTGCGGCACGGCTATGCACGCGGGCATGGTGGGCAAGGCTGCCATCGAGGCGCTGGCCCGGGTGCCTGCACAGGTGGAGATCGCCAGCGAGTTCCGCTACCGGAATCCCATCCTGCGGCCGGAGGATCTGGTCATCATCATCAGCCAGTCGGGCGAGACCAGCGATACGCTGGCCGCCCTCAAGCTGGCCAAGAGCCGGGGTGTGCCGGTGCTGGCCATTGTGAACGTGGTGGGCAGCAGCATTGCCCGCGCGGCGGACTATGTCATGTACACCTATGCCGGCCCTGAGATCGCCGTGGCCTCCACCAAGGCCTACATGGTGCAGATGTGCGTGCTCTACCTGTTCGCCCTGCGGCTGGCTTACGCCCGGGGAATGCAGACCGATGCCGAGATCCGCCGCCTGACGGCAGAGCTGCTCCGGGCCGGGGAGGTCATCAAGCCCCGCCTGGCCGATTGTGAGCAGATCAAGTATCTGGCCAGCCGTTTCGTCAATACCCAGAGCTGCTTCTTCATCGGCCGCGGGTTCGACTATTCGCTCTCGCTGGAGGGCAGCCTGAAGCTGAAGGAAATCAGCTATGTCCACTCGGATGCTTATGCGGCGGGTGAACTCAAGCATGGCACCATCAGTCTGGTAACAGACGGCGTGCCGGTGATCGCCCTTGCCACCCAGAAGCAGGTCTACGAAAAGACTATCTCCAACGCCAAAGAGACCAAGAGCCGCGGCGCAAAAGTCCTGCTCTTCACCACCCGGGATGCCGTGGTGCCCGATGACGTGGCCGACTATGTGGTGCGTCTGGATGACTACGTTGACCTGCTGATGCCCCTGCAGCTCATCGTTCCACTGCAGCTGTTTGCCTACTATATGGCTGTTCTGCGCGGCTGTGATGTGGATAAGCCCCGCAATCTCGCCAAGAGCGTGACCGTGGAATAACCGTAGAATCAGAAATCAAGCCTTGCCAAACCCGCCCGCTGGTGGTATACTATTTAGGTAACCGATGCTGGTGTGGCGCAATGGCAGCGCAACTGATTTGTAATCAGTGGGTTGCAGGTTCAACTCCTGTCACCAGCTCCAAAGAGACCTCAAAACGGAAAACGTTTTGGGGTCTTTTGCTGTTATAGAGACTGCTTTTATTGCGGTAAAACGCAGGAAAATAGAGAACGACAGAAAAAGAGAAAATCCGTGGAAAAAGTAGTTGACAAATGCCACTTCAGATGATAAAATATACAGGCAGTCAGCGATGACTGCAAATAGGATATGGGCGTGTTCCCGAGTGGCCAATGGGGACAGACTGTAAATCTGCTGCTTTTCAGCTTCGGTGGTTCGAATCCACCCGCGCCCACCAAGATAAAACACCTAGAGACGTAAGTTTCTGGGTGCTTTTCTTTTGCTGTAACCCACAGTCAAACCCACTTTTGCGGGAAACTATGCGAAAATCAAGCAAAAATAGGCTGCCACGCATCACACTCGCATGGCAGCCTTTTCGTTACCCTCTTACCACGGCATTGTAAAGCATCTCCAGGAACTGCACCGCGCTGGGTGCGCCGGTCAACGGATAGCCAGCCAACTGCTGAACGCCCTCGGGGTTCAGCGCCCAGGCTTTCTCTGCTGCACGCCGGACGGCACTTTGAATGGCGGACCACTTGCAGTGCCGCTGGTCTGAGATGGGGGTATAGATCTCCTTCTGTACGGCTTCCAGCCGATCCTCCTGCTCACAGATCAGAGCCATACATTCGCAGAGAACTCGGTAATTCTTTGAGCTTCGGGTAATCCCTAGAGGCCTAAGAATTTGATCCAGCTGGGCAGGGGAGTCCGTAATTTTCACATCGGGCATTGTTTGCACATCCTTTCCATCCAACTTTAACCGGAAAATGTCAGAATGTGCCGGATAATGCGGAATGCGTCGGAATATGCCGAAACATGCCAAAAGAAAACAGCCCCGAGGAACCGTCAGGCTCCCCGGGGCTGTTGCTATGTACTCTTACTTGATCTTCCCCTGCATCTGATCCAGCAGCTCATCGGCGTGGATGGCCTCAGGAGTAAAGCTGTTGTTCTCCCACCATGCCCAGATGGCGGCAGCGGTGGTCAGGCCAGCCGTCACCCACTGCTCCACGCTGGCGCTGTCGATGGGCAGCACCGGCTTGCCTGCTGCGCTCAGCAGCTGGTTGGCGAGGGCCAGTGCCAGCACAACGGTGCGGGCGATGGTTGCGGCGGGGATGGCGGGGGTGCTGTTCTCAGTGATGTGTGCGTTCATAATGTCAGTTCCTTTCTTCAGTCGTGGATGGGTAAAGCGCAGGCTCTCTTGTACAATTCCGTACCGGTGCCGTTGCCGCCCATCACATGATAGGTCTTGTAGAGGTAATTCAGGTTGCGCAGGCCGTCGCGGGTGATGTACCCCAGCTCCATAAAACGGTAGCACTCGGTATAGATGCGGTCATGCAGCAGGGCCAGCACCGCGTCCCACAGGGCCTTGATCTTGGGGATGGCGGCAAGGATCGCGCCGCCGATCAGAGCACAGAGCCACCCGGCCCAATACTCCGTGATAAACTGCCACATCGGTCTCACACCTCCATTACCGGAATACCGTATTCCTCGGCGCACTGCCGCTCAATGCGACAGCCGCGTGCGTACTCCCAGCCCGGGGCGAAAACCGCCACGTCAGCCTTAGCCAGAAACTCGATGCTACGTGCCAGATAATCCAGCGGTTTCGCATCGGGGCCAAAGTCCTCAAAGAACGTTTCCAGAGGAACCGCATCGTCACCAAACACGGCCTTTGCCCTCCCGATCACTGCGGCACGCTCCTGCAGCACCTGCTCGTCCGATAGGCCGTTCATAGGCTGACTGATAAAAAGCTTCTTGCTCATCACTTATGCTCCTCTCACTTTCGTCAGCCCGGCCCGCTGGATGATGCCCGCGTAGTCCTTGTAGGCCACGCTCAGGTCTGCGCCCTTGGCGATGCCGGGAATCTTGCCGCTGCTGGTGTACTGCCACATCCCAAAGGCCCAGTCAGGGGTGGGCTTCCTGGTGCGGTAGGCCGCCAGCCATACGTCGTAGGGCTTGAGGGCCGCGCCGCCCATGTAAAGGTTGGTCTGCCCGAAGTTCAGGCCAGTGTAGAGCATGGCGTACACGCCCCAGCTCTCCACCACGCTCAGGCAGTGGGCCGCGATATCGGTCAGGGCGGACTTGCTCAGGGCCGCCTGCAGCTTGTCCTCGATGTCCACAGCCACCGGGAGCTGGAAGGCTCTGCCGTCCAGCGCCTGCTTGAACAGGGCCAGCTCCCTGTCGGCCTGTGCCTTGGTGGTGGCCTTGAAGTAGCCGTACACGCCCACCGGGATGCCCAGGCGCTGGCACTCGGCGTAGTTGCGGGCAAAATAGGGGTCAATGTAGGGCTTGCTGGGCTTGCCCTCTTTGCTGTTGCCCATGGCCCGGATCATCACGCCGGAGACAAGGCCGCTTGCCTTGACCTTGTCCCAGTTAATGCTGCCTTGCCAGCGGGAAACGTCAAGTATTGTTCTGGGCATTCTGCGCCTCCTTCTCGGCCAGCAGCTCGGTCAGCTCCTTGTACTCGTCATCGGTCAGCTTACCGGCGGCGTAGAATACGTCCAGCTTGGTGCTCATGCCCTCCAGATTGCCGCGTTCGATCATGCGTTTACAGGTACGGTACAACATAGGTTTGTCCTTTCCGGGGCAGTGCCCCATCTTAAAAATGCTATCGTCCTCTTGGCAGAGGGGCTTACTCCGTGATCCCCAGCTCCAGCAGCGTCAGCCGGTAGGCCTGGTCAACGTTCAGCGCATCCGCATCTGCCTGTGCGGCTTGCAGGGCGGCCAGTGTCTGGGGGAGCTTGTCCAGCGCTTCCTGCCGCTGCTGGGCTTCCTGCTTCTCCTTTTCCCGCTGGACCAACTCTTCGGCGGTGTAGCGGATGTACCGCATCACCGGCACTTCCTCATCCCAGGCGGGCTGAGGGTCAACACCGGGCACATCAATGACCTTCACCATGTCCCGGCCAATCTCTTTACCATCCCGGTAGTAGATGGCGAGAGAGCCGTCCGGCAGCTTTGCGGTCTCTCTGTGCCACTGCGGAGCTGTGCCCTCTACGGCATCATGGTGAACAACTTCCACATCTTCCACCAGATAGCCCGCTTCCAGATCCGGCTCAGTGGTCAGCACAATGCCATTCTCGTCAATAATTTTCATGTGCGCTCCTTTCATGCGGCATCATCCACCCGCACCCAGATGTACAGGGCATAGTAAGGGTTCAGGATGTCCATTGCCTGCCCGCTGCCGGTGCTGCCGATGCTCACGGTATGAGTGTGAGCGCCAGCGTCCCTGATGCTCACAGAGTGGCTGTGCGCCCCTGTGCTGTTCGTGCTGAAGCTGTGGGTGTGGGAACCTGCGGAATCGGTGGAGATTTTCTCTGGGTTCCAGGCGTTGCTTCTGGGGGGTGCATAAAAATTTGCGCTATCACCCGAACTATATAACTCCATCGATGTAGCGTGACTATGCGCACCCGCCCAACCGGTCGTACCGCTATGGCTATGCCCGCCTGCGCTGCCGGTGGATGCACTGTGGCTGTGGGAACCAGCGCTGCCGGTACTGCCACTATGGCTATGGCTCGGCATTTCGGCAGTAGTCTGGGTGTGGGTGGCGCTGCCGCCGGTGGTGCCCACAGGGTAGGCACTGGAAGCGCCCATGATAAACTCACCTTCGACGCGCTCCCATGTGCCGCCGATAAAGCTTGCCGGGCTGGTGGAGTCGTTGCTGGCCCAGAATTTGATTCTGGCGTAATCCTCCGCACGCTGAGCGGCAAGGGATTCTTCGATCAGCTTTCTTACCGCCGCCGCATCCGCCGGTGCGTTCTCAATGCTCAAGGTCTTATCTGTCCCCGCCTTGGCCCCGGCCTCATCGGAGGCTTTCTTGGCGGCTTCCTCATGTTTGGCCGCGTTGCTCTCCGACGTCGCCGCTGCCGTTTTGGACTTTTCCGCCGCGCTGGCCGAACCGGATGCTTCCATGGCACTTCCCGCCGCGGCGCTCTGGCTCCGAGCGGCTGCGGCAGCGGAACCGGCAGAGGCGGAGGCGCTGCCAGCGGCATTGAGCTCCGACGTGGCAGCGGCCTCTTTGTACGCCTCGGCGTTGGCCTCCGACTGTGCCGCTGCGGTCTTGCTGGCGCCGGCCTCTTTGGCGGCGGCACTGGCCGTCTCTTCCAGCGCGTTGATGCGCTCCCGCGCGGACGCGATCAGCTCCTCCGTCGGGATTCCCGTCACGCCGTCCCGCATGACGCCGCAGAGAGCGGGGTCGAGCCGGGTGTCGGTGATGTTGCCCGCGACGATGGTGGTGGAACCGGCGGGGCGGGTGATCTGGGCGAGGCACAGGTCGTACAGCAGCGCCGTGCGGGAGATGCCCGGCGCGGTGGGCTGAGTGTCGGGGGTGCCCTGCACTACCAGCAGGGAGGACTTGCGGGCCGCTGTGTCGTAGCGCAGCACGATGCGGTCGATGCGGGTGCGCTGGCCGTCCGCAAGGGCAAGGGTCAGGGTCTCGGCCTCCCGCATGATGACGCTGTAGCCCTCAAACCGGGCGGGGTGTACCCAGCCCACGCCCGCGCTGACGGTCACGGACAAGCCGCCCGCCGCGGTGACGGCGAAATCCTCCTCGCTGCTGTACACGCCCGACGTGCGGGTGGCGGTGTACCCGGCAGCGTCGGCGGCGTCGTAGTCGATGCCGTTGAGGGGGTAAGTAACGATGTTGCTCAAAATAACCCTCCTTAGAGCCTGTGCCAGACCGGCGTGCCCAGCCGCAGGGTGCGGGTGGTGCCGTCGCTCTGGCTCTGTGTGATGACGTCTGCCACCCGGACGGTGGCCTTGTAGCCCAGCTCCGGCAGGGTGCAGAAGGCCACGTCGCCGGGGGAGAGGGCAGCGTCGAGGCTGACCTCGATGCTGCCGGTGCGGAGCTGCTCCAACAGCTTGTTGGTGCCCCGGTCCATGAGCCGCTGCAGGTAGTCCGGAGAGGTGTTGGTCTCGCCCTTCTCTTCGTCAGGCTGGACGTCGCGGGCGTCCACGTAGAGTTCCCGCCGGTCGGCCCCGGCGGCGTCGGTGAGGCCGACGGTCACGGTGGCGCGGTTGGCGCCCTCTCCGGCCCCCTGTACTACGGCCACGTTGCAGTAGTCGTTGTCGCCGAAGGCCCAGCTGGCCCCGGTCAGGCTGCCCCATTTGGTGCTGAACCGATTGTTGGGGTCTGCCGTGGGGCGGTAGACCTCGAACCGCAGCTTCTTATCTGCATTTTTACCGCTGAGGACAATGCGGAAGCCGAGGTCGCACGCGGCCCCGATGGTGGTCAGGTAGTTGAGGACGGAGCCGCCGGAGGTCTGGGCGGTGTAGCGGGTATCGAAGCCCACCAGCTCGCCCAGCTCAAAACGGGGCCACGGGTCCATTGCGGCCACAAGGCGGCGCATGGCGGCCTCCGCGTTCTCGTTCTTGACGACCTCGGTGCTGACCCGCTTGCTCAAGATCCATGTGGCCGGGTAGAGGGTGCAGACGAGGTTCGCACCCTCGTTTTCGTTGGAGCGGTGGCAGATGCGCATGGGCACATTGCTGTCACTGCGCCGGAGCCATCGGCCCTCCCGCAGCAGTTCGAGGTTCTCCCGTGTGGGGCGGACTTCCAGCAAGGAGGATTGCAGGGTATTGTAGGGCTCATCCCAACAGAGGGAGACCCACACCCCGATCTGCCCCAGCCGGGCGAGGGTGGTCTCGTCCAGAACGTCCAGCGTCATGCGATCACCTCCGGCAGGATGCCCGAATACATCGGGTAGAAGGTCACGGTGGCTTGCAGGTTGTCCACGTTGCTGTCGGCCTCGGTCTTGAGCGGGTTGTCACCGGGGGCCAGCTCCACAAGGTCGCTGTCCTCGTCCAGCAGGGCGAAGATGTTCTCTTCGACTTGGTGCTCCGTCCGCTTGACGGCCAGTTGGTCGGTGGTGGTGCGGTAGATTTCGATGGTCTGCTCCTGCGTCAGGGTGGTCAGAATGCGGATGCGCTCGCCGGTGATGACGTTGAGGATGCAGGGGTTGACCACCGAGGCGTCCGTTCTGAGGGTGGCGGTGAAGGGCACCGGCAGCGCCCCGGTGTTCCGGCAGTTGACAAAGGTGCTGGGCTGCCGGATGCCGAAGCGGTGGGGCTGCGCGTAGTTGACCGGGAACCGGAAGGCTGCCGTATAGCCGCCCAGCGTGTAACTGGCAGCAGTCAGGCTGTACCAGAAGGGCTTGGGACAGAAGAGCATCATCTCCAGCCGGACGAAGCCGTGGAGCTGGACGGTGTAGGGGGTCTTGCTGACCACGAAACGGCAGAACCATTTGTCCCCGAAGTAGAGGGTGCCCGCGGTCTTGTAGGTTAGAGTGCGGAGCAGAAGATCTGCGTCTGCATCGCCGTGGGGGCCCCAGCAGTCGGCGTTGATCTGGCGATACACCCCCGCCACGCTCTGATCTTCGACGGTCTGGCCCACTTGATTGACGCCCTGCGCCAGTTGTAGATCCACCGGCACGCCGTTGAGCGGGTCCATGGTATAGGGGATGTCGTGATCCCAGCCCAGATGGAGTTCTGCGCCCGCATCGGTCACGAGCATGAGGTGATCTTGTCGTTCCATTCGGGTGCCTCCTTTCAGTGCTTCTGGGCCTTGGCGCGGTCAGCCTCCCAGCGGGTCTCGCGGGCGAGGTCGGCGGCGCTCTGGGCCTTCGAGTGGATGTTCTGGATGATGGTGGTGTCGCCCTCCCGGTGGTACTGGTTGGCGGCTGCGGCCACCTGTGCCGTGCCGGAAGCGGCCACAGACCGGCTGATGGCCATGTTGTCCGACAGCACCAGAGAATTGGCTTGCCGCACCATCTCGGCCAGCTTCGCGTTGGCGGCCAGCAGGGCCTCGGTGTTGGCCTCCACAGCGTCGGTCAGGTCTTTGTCCGGGGTGGGGGCCGTCGGCGTGGTGGAGCCGGGTTTTGTGCCTGTGGTGGTCTTAGCGATGTCATCCAAACTGCGCTCCACCTTTGTCTGGATGCCGTCCACATAGGTGGTCACGGTCTTGTAGGAGCGCTCCACGCCGTCCATCAGCTTGGTACCTGCCTCGGTGACGGTCTTGGTCACCCGCTGGGTGATCTTGCCGGTCTCATCCTGCAGCTTCTCGGTGAGCACTTTGGTGGTCACGGTGCTGCCGTCTGCTCTGGTGGTCTTGCTGGTGTCGGTCATGCTCTCGATGACCTTCTGGGATTTGGTGGAAGTGCCGGAGCTGCTGGGGTTGTTGGCAGCTTCCTGCTGCTTTTTTCGCTCGGCCTGCCGGGCTTTGCGGTCGGCGGCGATCTTGTTGGCGTAGTCCCAGGCTGGATTGCTGATGTAATCCACATGGTCGCCCCAGAGCCACGCCACGGAGTTATACAGGCCGATGAGGCCGTTGATGAGGATGACAAAGCCCTCGATGCCCGCCGCCACAATGCGCATCAGGCCCTCGAAGATGTAGCTCATAAAGTCCTCAACGCCCGCCCAGACGGACTGGAAGCCGTTGGCGACATCCTTGTTTTTGCCGGAGAAGTTCAGCAGGGCACCCACCAGCATCCCGATGAGGGAGATGACAAAGAGGATGGGGTTTGCGTCCATGGCGGTGTTCAGGGCGATCTGGCTCGTGGTTGCGCTGGCTGCGGCGGGCACGAACTGCGCCACTAGACCCATGGCCATTTGGCTCAGGTTCCCGAACACGCCGGAAAGGGCGCTCCCCAGTTGATTCAGAGCCCCCATGGCTACGGCCTGAATCTGGCTCTGCTGCTCCTTGGTGCAGGCCTGCCAGAAGTAGGAAGCGGCCCACAGGCCCAGGCTCTCGAGGTTGCCATCCTTGAGTGCCGTTGCCAGCGTCTCGATGGCCCCCAGCGCATCCGTCTGGATGTCGGACTGAATCTGCGCCCAGCCCTCGGTGAGCTTGGTGCGGAACTGCTCTGTGATGGTGGCCCCTACGGTGGCAAAATCCGGGCCGTAGTCGCTGAGGGTCTGGGCGATGTTCTGGATGGCCTGCTCTGCCGCTGGGGCACCGGTGTTGATGCCATTGACAAGGCCCTGCGTGACATTCTCGCCGATCTCAGTGAACGCCTTCGAGGGCGAGTGGATGCCCAGCACGTTCTTGACGGTGCTCACCATGCCGTTGACTTTGCCCTTGACTGTGGACACCAGCGTGTCCCACATCCCAGTGATGCCGTTCAGCAGGCCAGTGACGATGTTCTCGCCGATGTGGCCCCAATCATCCATACTGCCGTCCCACACGCCGGTCAGCTTGGCGATGCAGGCAAGGGCAGCTTCGCCCAGATTCTCAATGCTGCGGAGAATGCCGTCTACCAGTGTGGTCAGAAGAGCCGCACCGCAGTTCAGAAGGTCGGGCAGATGGGAGATCAGCGCGGCAGAGAACTTTGCAATCAATTCCGCTGCTGCTGTGATCAGCTGGGGCAGGTTGTCGGTGATGCCGATGATGAGCTGTTCCAGCAGCTGGATGCCTGCATCGAAGATCTCGTCCTGATGGTCAGCCAGATACTGCACCAGCTTGGTGGTGACCTGTGTTGCTGCCGATGCCAGCCCGGGAATCTTCTGAACAACACCTGCGGTCAGATTTTCCAGAATGCCGCTGGCTGCGTCCAGCATGGCTGCCGGGCCGCCCTCATTCAGAGCGCTCGTCAGGGTATTCAGGCAGTCGGTGCCCCAGTTGGCGGCTTCCATCAGGCCCGGCTCCATGGCCTCGAACAGGTCAATGCTCAGGTTCTCTGCCGTTGTCTGGAGGCTTTCCATGCTGTGCTGGAAGGTGTCAGTCATGGTCTGGTAGGCGGTGTCGGTCGCTCCTGCACTGTCCACCATCTGGGCCAGCACGCCGTTGAATTTGTCCGCGCCGCCCGATGCCAGCGAAAGAGCGCCGGTTCCAGCCTCCACGCTGGACCATAGCCCGGCAAAGGCGGTGCTGTCACCACCTACGCTGTCGTAGAGGATCTGCAGCACATCGCCCAGACTTTTACCCTCGGCGTTCAGCTGGGCAAAGCTCTTGCCGGTCTGCTGCTGTAAAATCTTGCCGACGCTGGACCCGGTGTCGCCCAGCTCGTTCAGCATGGATTTGGTGTAGGTGGTAGCCTCAGCGGTGGCAATGCCGTTTGCGGTCATCACGGCCAGACCGCTGGACAGGTTTTCCACGCTGACGTTGTAAGCTGCGGCCAGCGGAATGACTTTGCCCATGCTGGAAGAAAGCTCGTCCACGCTGGTTTTGCCCAGGTTCTGGGTGGTCAGCAGCACATCCGAAACGTGGGTCGCCTGGTCGGCGCTCAAGCCGTAGGCGTTCAGGGCAGTGGTCAGGATATCCACGGCGGAGGTCGTGGAGGTAAAACCGGCGGTTGCTAGTTTCGCTGCCTGGCCTGCAAATTCCACAGCGTTGGCCGTGTCCTGCCCGGCGCTGATGGCCTGGTAGGTAGCCTCGGCAATATCCGTGGCCGCAATGCCCATGGTGTTGGACGTGTCCGTGATCTGACTGCCCAGCTTCTGGATCGAAAGCTTGCCAAGATCGGCGATGGTCCCGACTTTGGCAAGCGATGTCTCGTAGACGGAGCCGTTCCGGATCGCGCTCTGGGCAAGATTCGTCAGCTGGCTGCTAGCCGTCTTTACCAGGTCTGCGATCAGCGTTCCGGCGGCGACGGTCATGCTGCTGACACCCTGCGTGAAGCCGCTGGTGTCCAACTTGGTGTTGCCGGTAACGCTAAAATCAAATGCCACTGTGTCCACCTCTCATTCGGAGCGCGGGCACAGGGGCACAGGCTGCTATAACTTGATTTCTACCTCCCGCTTACATGCGGGGTTTTTGCATTTTACCCACAAACCGTGGGCGCAGGCTTCGGGAGCCGCCCACACGGGCAGCGCTCTGCCGCAGAAGGGGCAGGGCACCGGGGCGCGGGAATCAACCGAAGCGGTCGAGGAAAGCGTCCTCGTGCTCTTGCAGGGTCTCGTTCCGCTTCACCCCCTTCAGCCCATCCGGCAGAGCGAAGCGCTCTTTCAGGGTCTCGTAGTAGTCCCGGTCGGCCCTGTCCATACCGGAGGTGTCCTTGCCCCGGATCTCCACGATCTTGCCCAGCGGCGTTTCCGGCGGCAGGGCGTGCAGCAGTGCTTTGAAGCGCCACCAGTGCACCTTGTCGGCGGTCAGGTCGATGCCGTAGGCCTGCTGAAAGGCCCCCACGATGTAGTCGGCATCGCACCGGTAATCCAGCACAGGCTCGTCCTGTGGGTCGCTGCTGCTGCCAGCCCCGGTGCGCTCCTCGTCCTCGGGGCCGCCGCCCTGGCAGAAGCGCACCAGAGATTCAAAGGCTTCCTGGTACTGCACTCCGGGCACCGGCTCTACAAAGAACCGCTGAACGGCTTCACAAATCATCCGGGCTCTGTCCTCGTCAGTCTTGGCGCGGCGGGTGCGGATCAGCAGCCAGATCATGGGCCGGAAGTCAGGGTCGATGGCGCGGCCCTCCCACTCGGTGGGCAGGGTGTCCGTCAGCAGGTCAGACATGGCGTTCTGCGGCAATCTTCCGGGCCGCTTCGGCCAGCTGACGCATGGCTTCGGGATCGTCCTTCAGGGCCTCGACAGCGGCCTGCGCTTCCTTGGCATCATCGGGAGTGTTGACCTCGTAGGGATTCTGATAATAGCGCTCACGCTGGTGGGTGTGTGCGCCGGGGGTCAGCAGCTGATGGGTAAGCTCACCCGTCGATTCGACGCAGAAGGTATGCTTGTGCACACCTGCGGCCCGGCGCTGCTCACGGTTCATGGGGGCAGGGATGGCCTGTGCTGCCGAAGCCTGCGCCCGCTCCTCAGCGGGGTGGATCATTGCGCTGACACTGGCCTTTTCTGCGGCCATGGCCTCGGCAAAGGCCTTGCTGACCGTCAGGCAGGTGCTGAAGTTACTGCCGTCCAGCCCCAGTTTCTCAGAAGCACCCTCACCCAGAACCTCGTCCAGGTAGTCCATAAAGATGCGGCACTGGAAGCGCAGCCAGGCAGGGTAATCATTCTCGGGGGTGTAGCGGCTGCCCTCCGTCCGAGCACGTTCCTGCTGCCTGGTCTGCGCAGCCAGCATCCGATCCACGTCGTTGGCGTTCAGGGTGGAAAAATCAAATTCAATGCCGTTGATGATCATGGGGAATCCTCCTTACAAAAAGGGCCCCCGTTCATCGGGAACGAGGGCTGTATGAATCATTGAAAATCGGGTTAGCCTGCGGCTACGGTCAGGTAGTTGAACTCAGCCGGAACGCCAACACCCTTCACGTCGCAGGCAAAACCTGCGGAGTTGCTGGCAGATCCGCTTGCATCGGCAGTGACAATAAAGGCAGCTGCGCCCTTCTCGCCCTTGCCGGTCTTTGCGCTGAAGTAGATATAGGGGAACACCACCTCAGTGCCGGAGCCGAACTTGACCTTGTGGGAGAGCAGGAAATCCTGCGCAGGGTCGCCCACGCAGCGGTTTCCGTTCAGGGAGAAGGTGCGCTGGGTCTCACCCTTCTCGGTGACAGTGCCTGCGCGGATATAGGGCACGTCCTCGGTGGAAGCGTTCAGTGCACCAGAGTGCTCCTTGACACGCTCTGCAAACACGATCCAGTCGCTCTCCTTGGTCTGGGTGGAGGCATCGGTCTGGATCGCAAAGATGAAATCATCGGCCTTTTCGGTGCCGGTGTAGTCCGCGCTGGGCACGATGCCCTTCTTGGTCTTGAGCGCGGTCAGGGTTTCGGAAACAGTCATAGGATGGTCTCCTTTCAAAGTTTGGGTTGATAGTAGACGAGCCGGAGCTGCATCTGCATTTTGCAGCTTCCGGAGCCGTCGGTGACGATGTAGCCGGTGGAGGTGACTTCAATGCTCTGGGCTTCCTTGCCGTGCCCGCATTTGCTCAGATCAGGCAGGATGCCGCAGTCATTTTGTTCCATTACCCAATCGGCCAGCTGTTCAAAGAAGCCGCTGTTCTCAATGGTGAGCACATCGGTCTCCCCGAACTCCCTTCGGGACAGGAAGAGGTAGTTCTTCGCCAGATCCCGCCCGGAGATGTAACTTTCCACAATGGGGTCGGTGGGGCTGTCCTCAATGGAAAAAGCGGTGGCTTCCTCTTCCAGTCCGGCAATGCGGAAGGCCGCACCGGTGGCATCCTGCTCCTCGGCAATGAGTGGACAGGTCTTGAGCCAGTCCCGCAGGGCCGTAATGGACGCTTTGGGCATTACGTTCCACCTCCCAGCTCTTTTTGGGCAGCGTTTTTGGCGAACTGGATCAGTTCGTCTTTGTGGTCAGCAATGGCCCGCTGGCCCCAGTAGGAGCCGCGCAGGTGGTTCTCCCCATGCAGACCCTGCCCCTGCGTGTGCAGGTAATACTGCCGCCGGGCATACGGGGTGTTATAGACCAGCTTTCCGCCTTTGAAGTCGGATGCCTGGTTGACGCTGTTCTTCAGCGTGCCGGTGTCGAAGGGTACATAAGGGTCCACAGCTTTGGCAACTTGCTGTGAGAACGCATACTGGACCTTCTGGAAGCCTTTGTCCATTTCGGCCTGAAAGCCGGGCCGGAACCTGAGCTTCAGGTCAATAACGGGTGCACTCATTTCCTCAGCTCCCCTCTACATGAAAATGCGGCAGCAGCGGTTCCCGGTTGTCGGAGACCGCCGCCACCGTGCAGCAGATGTGTGTTTTCTCGAGGGCAGCATACTCGGCCTCGGTCAGGCTGCGGACAGCGCCGCAGATGAGCTTGCCGCCCCGCTTGAGCGTCCAGTGTGCCGCCTTTTCCCCGGGCGGGAGCTTTGCCCACTGGAAATAGGGCAGGTAGCCCACCGCAGGGGGCAGCCGGATGTGCACCGTCCGCTGGGGGTCGCCGCCGGAGGTGTCCAGCTTCTCCCGCCAGCTGCTCCCCGGGATGACGTGGCAGACAGGCCGGTCGGTCTCAGTGGCGGTGTCGTGGATGAGGTTCACAACGGTAACGCTGCACTGCATCAGAAACACCCCCGATACAGCAGGCCGTGGGGGTCATTGCCCAGCGTATTGGAGAGGATGCCCTGCGCTTCCGCTGCAAGCCGCTCAGAAAGCGCCCCGCTGGCGAAGGTGACAGAGTAGCCATCGTTGGACACGCTGGAAGCCCCGGGCACGGCACAGGCGCTCTGTGCGGCGCTCATGGCATCGACGATCTGGACGCAGGCATCGGCCAGCAGGGCAGCGCACCCGGCACAGGCCCCGGCGTGGGGCTCTGCCCGGCCAAAGGTGTGCCGGTCGATGAGCCGGGAAGCCCGGGCACACAGCGTATCAAAGGCGGCCTCGTCCAGCGTGCCGCCCGCTGTCTGGTACTGTTCGTAGGTGCAGTAAAGCATGGTGGCCTCCTTATGCTGCGACAGCCGCAGCGGTCAGGAATGCGAACGGAACCTTGGAGCGGTCGGCATTCATGCGGGTGGCGGGGTTGGGCAGTGCCCAGCCCATACGCATCACAACGCGCAGGGCCACCATATCCTGCTGGGCCAGATTGTAGACGATCTCCTTGGTGGAGGGATCCTGAATCACGCCCTGATCCAGCAGCTTCACGGTGACATCCTGACGGATGGAGTACACCAGCTTCTTGAAGTTGCCTGCAATCAGCTGTGCCTTGGAAGCGTCGAAGCCGCCGTTCTCGGGGAAGTACATGGGCGCACCGTCCAGCGCGTAGGTGGTTGCACCCTGCATATCGGAGCGGAACAGCGGGCGGCCATTGGTATCCAGCAGGCCGCGCAGCTCTGCCTTGGCGGTCAGGTCGCCCACCACGGCATCAACGCCGAAGCCGCCAGCTTCGACCTTGGAGAACAGACCAGCCTTGCCCAGCAGCTTGGTGTAGTCGATGGGGCCGGTGACCTTGTTCTTTGCGGCAAGGGTCAGCACGTCGGTCGTCCACTCGGTGGGACGGTCACCGCCAAACAGGATGGCGTTGTCGATCTTTGCGCCCATGGCCTCACGGACGCGGGGCTGTACCTCGCCCATGATGTCAAAGGAGGAATCTGCCAGAACGGCCTCGGGCACAGGAACGATGACAGCCAGCTCTGCGGCGGTCATGTAGACGTTGTCCCATTCCTGCTTGCTGGTTTTCTTCATGCCGGTGTCACCGTTGACCCAGTATGCCAGAGGCAGCATGGACAGGACGGGGATCTTGGTCTGGTTGGAGGTCATGTTGGCAAGGCGGGTGCCAAGCTGCATCACGATGGAGCTCTTGGGCACATCCTGCTGGATGGTGTTCACCAGCTGCTCCCGGATCAGGGCTTCAGCCTTATTGCGGGCGATTGCATCAATAGCCATAATAATCAACCTTTCTGGCCGAACGCTGCGCGGAATGCAGCATTTGCGGCCTCATGTGCGTTTGCGGGCTGGCGGTTGCCGCCCAGTGCGGATGTAGAAAACTGTACCATACCGCCGTCCGGCAGAATGGCGCTGGGGTCTGCGGCCTTGAAGGTCTTGACATAGTCATCAAAGCCCAGAATCTCGCCGTCCTTCATAGCAAAATTCTGGGCTTTTGCCTCGGTAAGGAATGCCTTGCGGGCGCTCTCGCTGGAAAACTTCAGCCCAGCGGCCTTGCGTTCCAGTGCATAGCCCTTTTCGAGGGCGGCTACCTGGCTGGCAGCGTCAGTCTTGGCCTGTTCTGCCTTAGCCTTCCACTCGGGGTCGTAGCCCTCCAGTTTGCCGTTTGCAGTGTTCAGCTGCTCGGTCAGGGTGGCCTTTTCGGCCTTGAGGGTCGTAATCTCGTTGGCCTTTGCCGTGATGTCAGCACCGTGCAGGTTCATAATGCTGTCCAGCTGTTCCTGCGTAATGCCGGGGATGATCTTACTCACATCTTCACGTTTCAATGTTGAGTGCTCCTTTCTGGTCAATATGAAAAATAGAATCCGTTCGGTTTTGTAACGCGGTTCGCCTTCCGCATGGATCCCGGGCAGGGTACGCACTGCCCTCTGCGATGGCACCGTCTGGAGGCATCGAACCTCCCGCTTCCGGTTTTGGAGACCGGCGCTCTTCCAGAATGAGCTAAGACGGCATGAAAAAAGCGCCCCTGCCCGGACGGGCAAAGACGCTTTCGATATTTGGTTGTTAGATGCCGGGGACGATTTCCTTAACACCCTTTGCAAATGCAGCGGCCTTTTTCATCAGGCTGTTTTCCTGAAGATATTCAAGCCCCTGCAAGGTGATATGCGGTTCCATGGGCGGCTCGATGCGCTCCGGCTGGCGAATGTAGCGAACGATGTTCAGGCCCTCAATGAACCCAGCCTTCTGAAGCTGAATCAGGAGAGCCTGAAAGCGGTTCGGATTCGTACCGAAGCGCTCGGCAGTAAAGCCAGCGCAATCGAACTCCTCAAAGTCCATGCTTTGCTGCAAATACTTCAAAATGCGGTAGATGATACGAAAATCTTCCATGATAACACCTCAACCCTTTCTGTTCGCAATCAATTTGCAATACTCGCCATATAAACGCTTCTGTTCGGTTCGTTCGGCATCAATTTCAGACGTGGAAATAATTCCTCTACTAGGAACAGAGTGGGTGCGTTTATACTCAGCAACAAGGGAACGTTCTCGCTGAACGCTTTTCTTAGTAAGCTGATCTATCTGTTCCAGTGTGTAGCTCATTTCCGTTTCTCCCTGTGGTAGCATTTCAAACCAAGCCGACGGCAGGTTTCGTCAATAATGACGTGCTGGATGTTTTCTTCGTAGTCATCGAATCCATAGCCACGGCTTGCCATCACGGCGTTCTGTTCCTCACGAACTTCCTCACACACGGTTTCCCACTGCTCAAAGGTGATTTCTCGCGGAACAGCAAATTGATACCTGTATTTGTAGTCCACAGCTTCCATGATGCGGGTGCCATCGGCAAATGCTGCCGGGATGTCTGTATCGGTGCTGAAGGAATATTGTGTGGTATCTGGCGGGTGTGTGTGGATGTTGTAGCTCCCTTTCAGTTTACCACCCAGATACGAGCAGTCAACCCCTCGGGGATTATTGTCGGTCATATAATGGACTTCACCGTTGCGGGTGATGACCATCATATTCTCGACTTTGGAATTGGCATAGCTGCTGCAGAATGAATCCTTAAGGGCTTCCACTTGCTTGGTGTCTTTCAAATCGACTTTTCCCAGGAATTTATGAACTGTTTCGCCGCTCTGCCCAGAGGAGCCACCGCTGCCACGCTGGTTGGGCAACATTGAATCAAGCTTCTTCGCCGCCCACGTTGCCCGGCTGCTCTGGCTCCTACCAAAGCCTGCAACACTGGTGCGGGCACTGTCTGCCCTTCCGCCGGTGGCGCTGATAAAGTCAGTCAGCTCCTGACGGGCCTGCCGGAGCTTCACGGCGCTGGCGGTGGTGTCGGCCCCGGCGGCATCCTCAGCCAGATACCGGCGCTTGTACTTGCGCACGGTGCGCTCCCGGGCCCGCTGCATCTGGCTGATCTCGTATCGGGTGTACTTGCCGCCGTTGTACTCGATGTCCCGGGCGTTGAGGGCTTCCAGGTTCTCCTGCGTCCATGCAGGCGGTGCACCCAGCTCAGGGAAGATGGCAAAGAAGGTGTGACGGCAGTTCCAGCCGCACAGCCCTGCTCCGGTGCCGTAGCCGGTGGCGGCCTCGAAGTCCGGGTAATGCTTGCCCATGTAGTCCACAGCGCCGCCCCGGTGGAACTGCCTGCCCTGCCACTCAGCGTGGGAAGGGCGGGCCCCGCCGTGGGCCGTGGTCTCGAAGAACTCAACCCCCATCTCGTCGGCCCGGGCCACTTGCAGCTTTGCGCCGGTCTGATTCACACCAGTCAGCACCGCCCGGCGGGCGGCCACTTCCAGCGTGTCGGTGTGGCCGGTGGGGTAGGTGACGTACTTCATGGTGTCGGCCAGACTGTCCACCGCGCTCTTGACGGCGCTCTTGTAGTCGAACGCACCGCTGCTCACCTTGAGATGGGCGCGGTCGAGGGCGGCTTCAAACTGGCCGCTGACGGTGTTGGCCGTGGTGGCAGTTAAGTTGTGGAAGGTTCCCGCCGTCTGCTGGTAGCCAGCGTTGAGCAGGGCCTGCAGGGTGGCATTGTCAGCAAAGGGCGTGGGCTCTTTGCCGTAGTGGTAGTAGATCTCGTCCTCGGCCTCCATGGCCCGGGTGACCGCTTCCTGCATGAGCCGCCGAATCTCAGCTTCGCTCTTGCCGGTGTAGCGGGCCAGCTTCTTTACCACGTCCTGTCGGAGGGCTTCGGTCTGCTCATATCGCCACAGCTGCCAGTTGGCCGTGGGGGTCAGGGCTTCCATTTTGGAGATGCGCCGGGCCACGTCCCGCAGGATATCGTCCTCGACCTGCTGCCAGAGCAGCACCAGCCGGTCGGGTGCGTGGTCGAGATAGTCCGGGGCCAGCATCAGCCGCCACCCCCGAAGCTCAGCTCAGGCTGCCGGTTCTCGTCAGCGGCTTCCTGCGCCAGCTTGCGGGCTTCGTCCTCGCTGTATCCCTCAAACTCCACCAGATACCGCCAGAACGGGAACTTCCCGGCGGTAACGTATCCCCAGAACATCTGTTTGCGCTCCTTGGGATCTGAGATAATGGAATCATCGAAGTCGAAGGTCACAGTGCACTCGCCCGGCAGGGGAACCGCCGCGCCGCTGCGCCATGCGGCATCCAGCAGGATGTTCACGGCATAGACCAGATCAGTGATTGCTGTGCCGAGGGCCCGTTGCAGGTCTTTGACGGTGGTATAGCTGCGCTGCTTGCTGGAGCGGATCTCCTCGGCGGTCTTGTCCACGTTCTGCGGGTCAGACAGGGTACCGTAGGCAAGGCCGCACTGAAATTCGATGCGCTTGAGCATGGAATCCAGCCCTTTGCGGTAGCTCTCATCCCGCAGGGTGGGGGCAAACACCTCGTAAAGGTTTCGGCCGCCGGAGACGCTGCCATTGATCCAGTTGCGGTAGAGCCGCTGTTCCCGCAGAGGCATCGTGGAACTACCGTCAGGACCCGGGCGCAGGGCAGTCTGGTCTACATCGAGGGCCAGCTGGCCTCCGTTGTACTCCCAGAGCAGTGCACCATACTGCTCATCTGCATCCCGGATGATGTCCACTGCCGGGGCATACACGCTGACACCCAGCGGGGTGTGCCGGTCAGCGGCGTTGCCCTTGGGGGTCTTGAAGTATCCCCACAGCGGCCTGTCTACGCCAGTGAACTCCGTATGCGGGGCCAGTGCAGCCCACTCGGCAACGTCAGTCAGGGGGACTTCAATGCCGATGTCAGCGCTTGTCATGGAACGGAACGCCTTGACGGTGACGGTATACTTTCCGCTGGAAAACTCGTGGCTTTCCAGCCGGGTGTAGATGCGTCCGCCCCGCACCAGATGATCGTAAAAAATAGCCCCGGTCATACGTCCGGAGCTGTCAAAGCGAGTGGGACAGAAGCAATCTCCCTGCACCACATCGATCTGGATGTGGCCAGCAGGGTCGAGATAGGGACGGAACAGCACTCCGCCCAGAGCACAGCCGTACTCCACGGGAATGCGCAGGTCGGCAATAAAGGGCTTGAGCAGCTCATTGATTCTGTCTGCCCGGGCACTGCCGGAAACAAGACATTCCATTTCCAGCGTGGTCAGCCGAGCCAGCTCGGCAGCAATGCTCTGCGGCAGACCCAGACTGTGCAGCGGGTCTTTGCCGCCGTGACACCATGGGCCGCCGGTATCGTACATCTGCGCCCAGAGGGTGATGGCACTCTCCATAGGGGCAGACACGCTGACGTTGATGGGAGTGTCCTCCCCGAACCAAAGCCGGGCCTTCTCCCGCAGCCACGAAAGCAGCTTGTCAAACATTACTTGGCTCTCCAATCTGCCCAGCGGATGAGCGGGGCGAATATCGTGTAACAGAAATAGCGGATATCATCCATGGCGTGGTCGTTTTCCTTTACCACCCGGTCCTCCTTGGCCTTGTCATCCCAGGAGTAGGCACCGAACTCCCGGCGGGAATCGGTGCAGCTCTCATGGATCTGGACAAGCCCGGCCTGCATCAGGGATGCCACGCAGCGGATGCCGTTCAGAACATCGTTGTCTGCGGGGATGACCTGATACCTGCCGTGCCGCCGGATGGTCTCGATAAAAGATGCGGCAGACGGGTCTACGCATACGGCCTGAATGTAATAGCCTTTTGTGAGCCGTTCCAGCTCGGCGTAGTGCTCCTCATCGGTGCGCTGCACCCGCTGTTTGCGGCTGTCGAAATAACTCTCCCTGATACGCAGGGCCTTTCCTTCATGTATAACCCACAGGCCCATGGAACAGGGGTTGTGGGTGCCGTAGTCGATGGACACATAGAACCGTCCGTCCACACCTGCCGCGCTGCCGTGGAAGAGATAAGGATCCGGGCAGAGCGAAAAGAAGGGATAGATCAAACCAGACGCGTTGCACCAGTTGCCCAAAATGAAGCGGTCGTAATAGACAGTCCCGGCCAGCTCGTGCTTCAGGTGCTCCACGAACTCCTGCGGGAGAAAGGGGTTGTCGTCGATGGTGGAGGTCTGGCAGAAGATGTCCACCTCGGGGTCATCGATGAACTTTTTGAGAAAATGCTCCTGACTGTCCGGGTTCGCTGTGCCGTCGAAGTGGGAATGAGGACAGCGCAGGCGGGTCTTGAGCATCTGGAACACGTCTTCATCCCAGGTGGTCATCTCATCGCCGTAACCGTACTCGATGGTCATGCCCTGAATGCGGGCAACGTGTTTTTTGCTGTCCGCGCCCAGAATGTGGACCCGGCGGCCAAACAGCCGGGCAGTGTTGTCGCTGCTGATGGTTCCCACAAGGGCCTCGCCCCAGATCTCTCGCATGGGGTCCAAAACGTTCCGGCTGATGGTGCCCTGTGTGTTGCCCAGCATTACCGCTGCGCCCTCACCCCGCAGAGCCAGAAGGCGCTGGGGAATGACCACGGCATAGTCCAGCCAGCTCTTGCCGGAACCGGTAGCCCCAACTTTCAGGTTCCACCGGTGTGAACAGGAAGCAAGATATTCTTTCTGCTTAGTCGATAACACTGTCTACTCCTCCCAGGATCTTGCGGGCCTCGGCCAGCTGATCAGAGGCATCGCCGGACACGCCGTTGAACATTCCCAGGTGCCGCCCCAACAGATCCAGGGCTTTCAGCTTGTCGGCCAGCTTGACCTCCTGCTCCAGACCGTCCTCTCCGAAGGTCTTGACCTTGACCGACTGCACAGCAGCCAGATCGTCCGGTGCGGCATCGCTTTTCAGGGAAGCCGTCCTAGCATCGATGAGGTCGCCCGCGTTGACGAACGCCACCTTGGCCAGCTCTCGCACCACCCGGTCAGCGGACACGCCGGTGCGGCGGCTCTGCTCGGCCTGAAGCTGTGCGATGCGGTTCTGGATACTAACATTCGCTAACAGCCGTGCCGCCTGCTCGTTGGCCGTCTTTGGAGAGTATCCGGCACGGATGGCCGCCTGGGTTGCGTTCAGGTCGATCATATATTCTTCACAGAACCGCGCCTGCTTGTCGGTCATCCTCACCACCTCTCTCGTCGTCAGGGTACAAAAAAGCCGCCCCGGGACAGCCCGGAACGGCAAGTGTGATCTTTGAAAGCAGCCCGCAAAGCACAAGAAAGAGAAAAATGCTGTTAAGCGGCAAAAGGTCCAAAAGGAGCAATTCATTATGGAGGTACTCAGGAGGCTGCTTTGAAGCGGCGCACCGCTTTGCGCGGTTCCGCTTGTACCCAGAATATCACAAATGGGGTGTTTTGCACATGGATGCAGGATGGATGTGATGTGGAATCATTCCAGTGTATCCCAGAGCAGAGCCAGCCGCTCACAGCCCCGGCGGATGATCTTTGAGACCTCGGAATTTTCGCACAGCCCCAGAGCTTCCACGATGGCGGGCTGGTGCTTGTTCTCGATGTAAAACATCCGGATGCAGTCACCCTGTCGGACGGTCTCGGGGTCTACGGCCCCGGTGTAGGCCCTGCAGGTGGCATTCATCTTCAGCAGTGCAAGGCGCTGCTCCATCTGCTTCAGCTCCCGTTCCTCTGTATCCAGCCGGGCAACGGCATCTCCGACCTTATCACCGGAACTTCCGCCTGTGGGCATTCCGTTCAGGCTCTGGGTGCATTTCTCGGCAGCATCCCGGATGCGCTGGATCTTCTGCTTCTGGGCCTTCACGGCGGCAGCACCGTCCCGGCACTGTTGGAACCATTCCTTGACCGTTTTATAATCCGTCATCCCCACACCTCCACACGCACGAACACACCGCAGGGGTCCGACCAGAACTTCTCCACGATCTCGCTGCACACCTGGGCATCATCGTGCCAGAAGTGCAGGCGGGTCATCTCGTCCTTGAGGGCCTTTTCCAGATTGTCGGTGTCAGGTTTGGAGGTGCGCCAGCTGCCGTCCGGGTGGCTCTCGGGGGCAAAGCACCACTTGACCACCAGTCGCACTGGCTTTCCGGCGGGCACGGGCTGATCCGGCGCATGGGGTGCCAGATGGGCGTGGAGCTTGGCCCGGGCGGCTTTCAGTTCGGCGCTGTCGTGGAGCACGGCACAGGGCTTGCCGCCCTTCATGTAGGCGTGCAGCTCCTTGGCGTTGTGGGTGGTGGTGGGCGGCTTCATGGGCAGGAAGAATTGAGCAATGGGCAAAAATTGCACGTTCGTTTCACCTCGTTCTTTCTTTTTTATTCGGCCAACGTGATGGGGAGGGTTCCCCGGAGGGATGGGGGCTGTGTTCGCCCCATCCTCTGGGAGACCCCATCACACACGGACGGATTTTGTATATTATATATAGGCTATTTTCCGTCCCGGATTCGGAAAAATAGCCGCTATTTTCCGAAATCCGTAAGCGGATGCGGATTTGTGATAGCCGCTATTTTACCGTTTTTGTACTATGTGTAAAGCAAAATATTGCAGGCTGTAATTTACCCTGCACTGCCGGGTTCTTTACGGCCGATGTCCGCGCCATCGATCCAGAAGCCGCCGTCCGCTTTCAAACGACGGCGTACAGTATCCGGTTTCAGCCCCATATATTCGGCCATGGAGTAGACCGTTACCTTGCCATCCATCATGCAGGCTTCAAAGGCGGTGTCCAGCTCGGCCTTTTTGTCCTTGCTGACTTTGTCCTTATTGCCCCAGCGCTTGGATGCGCCCCGGGTACCCAGTGACTTGTAATCGCTGTCCGGCTGCAGATCCTCCAGCAGTCCGGTGTCCGGCTTGTGGACAGGGTAGTCGAACCAGAGGTTCACCGGGTCGAAGCGTGCGAACTCGCGCAGGGTGCCCTCAATGCGCCAGGCGGTCATGCTGTCGGCTTTTTTCTGGGCGGCTGCGATTTGGGCATCGATGGCCCGCAAGTCGGCCATGCCAAGGTGTTCTTTGGCAATGGCCAGCATCCGGCTTTTGCTCAGGGCATCGTCCGGGCCGTAGGCATCGGCATGGCCGCGCTTGTCCAGCGTGGCCTTGAGCACCCGGCAGGCGGCCTTGTTGTGGAGCTGTTCCAAGATGGCATCGGTGGGGGTGAGCTCTGTCATATCCAGCATGGCATCCGGGTCACGGGCAAACACGCCGGAGCCGCTGGCGCGGTCCATGCTGCGCTTGCCGCCCTGGGCACCCTTGGAGTGGTGGTGCGCATAGATAACAGCACAATCAAGCTCATGGCAGACCTTATCAAATTGGCCGCAAAACTTTGCCATTTGCTCAGCAGAGTTTTCATCACCGGTAAGAACCTTATAGATGGGGTCAAAGATGATGGCAATGAACCCCTGTTTCTTGGCTCGGCGAATGAGTTTTGGTGCCAGTTTATCCAGTTGCACAGGAATACCTCGCAAGTCCCAGATAGCGATATTTTCAAAATGATCTGGACGAAGTTCGAGTGCGTTGTAAACATCTTGGAAACGGTGCATACAAGAATCAGGGTCAAGCTCTAAGTTCAAATAGAGGACTTTTCCCTGTGCACAACGAAAACGTCCCATCCATGTAGTGCCTTCTGCTATGGCGATGCACAGTTCAATCAAAGCAAAGCTCTTGCCAGCTTTTGAAGGGCCAGCAATCATCATCTTGTGGCCCTTTCGCAAAACATCTTCGATGAGCGGTTCTCTTAATGGGCGGATGTCGGAAAAGTCTTTGCTAGTGTGCCAATCTGGTAGCTCATCGGTCTCGGCTTCCAGCCAGTCCCGCCACTCGTCCCAGCAGCTTTTGCCGATGTTGGTCTCCAGCAGGGTTTGCCGCTGACTGCCGCGCAGGATGCCGGGCATCCGGGAAAGGCGGCTGGGGTTGCGGTTCTGCTGGTCGAGGGTCAGACCATTCTTCTGGCAGGCGGCATAGAGGTAATCCACCCGCTTGCGGTATTCGGTGTAATCCGGGGCATCCACCTTGACGATGGCGTGGACGCTCTTGCCGCCGGAGTAGACCAGGGCGGCACAGGGGAGCTCCAGCTGCTTGATGATGGCCTGCTGTCTGCCCAGATCCATGTTGTCGCATTCCACCAGAGCGTAGCGGTAGGCGGTGATATTGGCATCCTTGCGGCCCGTTCCGTCCACCGGGTTGAAGCAGATCCACGCGCCCACCTCGGGGTCGCAGTCGCCCACCACCTTGCCGATGTCCCCGCCGCAGGTGTCCAGCTCTGCGATGAGCTGGCCTGCGGTGCGGTCCCAGCAGCCTCTGGTGGGGCGGCGGCGGTCGTCGGCCATGAAGCTCTCGGTCACATAGGCCACGTGCTCGTCCTGCTCAAAAAGGGCCTGCAGGTAGCGCCTGAGCTGGTCAACTGGGTCCCACTGCTCAGGCAGAGCCAGGTCATGGGATTCCACCCACCGGGGGTCCACCAGCTGCCCCTCCGTTCTGGAGGAGCCGGTGGTGAGCTCGTCGCCCCAGTCCAGCGCGTGGCCCGCGGGGCCGCTCCATCCGTGGCTGTAGGCCAGCTGGAAAATGCTGCTCTCGGTGACAGGCTTTGTACTGCCGTGAAAGCTCTCCCACTTCCGGGCACACTCACCCTTATGGTAGCGGCCCCCGTCCCGGGCGCTCCATGCTTCCCAGACGGTGACGGGCAGGCCCGCTTCCTTGAGGCCCATGCCCACCATCGTCCACTCCTCATAAGTCAGGGAGGCCGGGGAAATGAAGTCCAATGCTTCTTTGAGTTCGATCTCATCATTCATCTGCGTTACCATACATCCCATGCGGGTGTTTCAGGCGGGGCGAGCGGCGTATAGGTGCTTGGGGTAACACCCTTGGGCACGCTTCGCCAGCCCTGGGCCGCAATGCGGTCGATCATGTGTTTGGCCTGCTCAAAACTCCATGTGCCCACATGCTGGAAGCCGTATTTTTCCAGACAGCGGATCTGTTTTGGTGTGGTGAGGCCTTCGTCCCGGCGCTTGTGCAGCCGGTCCAGCAAAAGGCTGGCCTTGCCTGCCGATTCCACTGCATCCGGCAGAATACCCAGCTTTTCGAGGGCGGTGGTCTGCTGTTCGGTGGGCGGCCCGGCTTCCCAGCCAAAGGCCGGCACATAGCCGGAGAGGTCCTCAGCCTGAATGCTCATTTCGTATTGGAGCGGGTCCACCAGCTTTGCCTTTTTGCGGCGCTGTTCGGCCAGCTGTTTTGCAAGGGCTTCCTCCCGCTGGGCCACCACGTCCTCGCAGGCCTGTGCGGCGGCTTCCTCGATGTCCTCGGGCACACCGGTCTCTGCCAGATTTTCGGTCATCTGCCGGGCCACGGCCCTGTCCTCGCACACAAGGTCCGCCGGGCGGCAGAGCTCGTGCTTGTCGGTCATCCACAAAAAATCGAGGAGCAGTAGGTCAGTCTTGCCCTCGGCCAGACGTGTGCCGCGCCCCACCATCTGGCTGTACAGGCTGCGCACTTTGGTGGGCCGCAGCACCACCACGCAGTCCACGCTGGGGCAGTCCCAGCCCTCGGTGAGCAGCATGGAATTGCAGAGCACGTTGTACTTCCCTGCATCGAAGTCGGCCAGCACTTCCTTGCGGTTGGCGCTCTGGCCGTTGACCTCGGCGGCCTGGAACCCCTTGGCGTTGAGCAGATCCCGGAACTTCTGGCTGGTTTTGATGAGGGGCAGGAACACCACCGTCTTGCGGCCCCTGCACCGCTGCACCATCTCGGCGGCGATCTGCTCCAGATATGGGTCCAGCGCCGTGCCCAGCTGCCCCAGCGAATAGTCACCGCTGGTGAAGCCAACTTCGGAGATGTCCAGCTGCAGGGGAATGGTCTGGGCCATGATCTTGCACAGATAGCCCTCTTTGATGGCATCGGTCAGCTTGTACTCATAGGCCAGGCTGTCGAACACCTCGCCCAGGTTCCGCATGTCGCCGCGGTCAGGGGTGGCGGTCACACCCAGCACTTTTGCACCCTCGAAGTAGTCCAGGATGCGGCGGTAGCCGTCGGTGATGGCGTGGTGGGCCTCGTCAATGATGATGGTTCCGAAGTAGTCCCGGGGAAAGCGTTCCAGCCGGGCGGAGCGCTGCAGGGTCTGCACGCTGCCCACCACCACCCGGAACCAGCTGTTCAGGCAGGTGGATTCTGCCTTTTCCACGGCGCTGACAAGGCCGGTGGAACGCTGGAGCTTGTCTGCTGCCTGTTCCAGTAGCTCGCCCCGGTGGGCCAGGATAAGTACCCGGTCCCCGGCACGCACCTGATCGGCGGCAACGGAGGCGAACACGATGGTCTTGCCGGTGCCGGTGGGCAGCACCAGCAGCGTGCGCAGACGGCCCTGCTCCCACTGGGCGTGGATGCTGTCCCGGGCGGCCTGCTGATAGGGACGCAGGGATTGGATGTTCGCCATCAGAATGCCCCCTGTGTCCAGCCCTGAGCGGGTGCGGCCTTAGGTTCCGGCGGCGGCAGGAAGCGAGTGACCTCATTGCTCTGGCCGGTCTTGCCTGCGTTAGGGCCGCTCTGCTTGGTGTACTCCCGGATGCCCAGACGGCACCAGCCCCGGGCACCCACCACCTCGTTCCAGCGGGGACGGAAGGTCTCACCGCGCTTGCACTGGCCGATGCTCTCAAAGAAAGCACCCAGCAGGCCCTGGGTCTTGGTGTGCAGGTACAGGCGGTCGGTGACGGTGGTGTCACCCTTGGCCCCGCCGAAGATCTTCAGGGTCAGCTTTGCCATGGAGCAGGGCGGCAGCTTGGCGCTGCCCTCAAAGCGGGCTCGTTCCATGCCGATGACCTCAAAGGCATAATCGCCCTCGGGCAGGAGCACGAACTCCTGCTGCTCGTTGGTAAATTCGTCGTCCCAGCTCAGGGCGCGGTCGGTGTTCATGTCATTCATAAGTAAGTTCTCCTTTCAATTGTCAAAACGGCAGGTCACGGCTGTCCAGCACCATCTGGAGCACCTGGGGCCATGCGGCCACCAGACAGCCCTCTACGAAATCAGCCGGGTAATCCTTAATGGGCATATCCTCGGGGAAATAGCCCCGCTTGCCCACCACGGCCTGTAGCTCCTCCGGCGTGACGTTGTTTGCGCTCATCAGGGGAGCCAGCTTCTCCGGCACGCCCAGTGCGATCAGGTCGGGCACCAGCAGAGCTTGTGGCACTGTCTCGGCGGGCGGTTCCGGCTGCGGGGCGGGCGCGGGCAGGATGTCGGCTTCCGGCTGGGGGCGCGGTTCCGGCCTCGGCTTCGGTGCGGGCGCAGGTGCGGTGCCGGGAATGCAGGCGGCGATGCCGGCGTAGTCAAAAGGCATCTCGTCGGGCAGGCCGAAGCGGTTCTTGGCATCCCAGCAGGGGTGATGGGTGGTGTACATGACCCGGCGGCCGCCGGTGACCTTGTTTTTTGCGTTGGGGGCACTGCTGCTCTTTTCCACCACGGTCTGATAATTGACAAAGAGCAGCATATCGCACCACTCCCGGATCAGCGGCTCTACCTGCTTGGTGGTCTTCATGGTCCAACGGTCGTAGGAGCCAGCAGCGTCCGGCTGCTCAAACTTGGTGATGGCCGCGTGGGCAAGGACCAGAACATTGTGTCCGGTGTTCAGCACCTCTTCCAGCGCGTCCAGCAGCTTGCCGAACTCCTCTTTCAGGTAGGTGTAGCCCTTGCCGTAGCCAAAGCCCTCTAGCCCGTCCACCTTTGCCTTGGCGCAGACGGCATCAATGGCCAGCCGTTCGGCCCAGTCGGCGGTGTCGATGACCAGCGTGCCGCAGGGGATATTTCCCCTGCGCACCTCGGCCACCTCGTCCAGCAGCATGGCCCAGCTGGTGGGCTGGGGCAGGCGCTTGATGTTCAGCCGCTTGGTGCCGCCCTCAGTGTCGATGAACACCGGGTCCGGGAAGTGGGAGGCAAAGGTGCTCTTGCCGATGCCCTCGGGGCCATACAGCACGGTCTTGACCGGGGAATCCTGCACCCCGGCGGTGATGGCATACTTGCTCATTTAGAACGCTCCTTTCGTCCAGCTTCTGGGCTGGGGCTTTTCGGTGACAGGCGGCTCGGCATCCTTTACCATGCCGTCCTCAATGATGATCTGGCACTCGCTGCCGGTGGAGACCCGGGTGGCGATGGCCTGCAGGTGCTCTGCTTCCAGCCAGCGGCCAAACTCGGTCAGGGTGGTCATGTCCATCTGCTCCAGCTTGTCCAGCAGCACAAAACCGCAGTCCGGGTTCAGGCGGCGGACGATGGCGGCGGCTACCCGCAGCTGGTCACTGCCGGACATATCCCGCCAGTGCTTTCCTTTATAAGTAAGGGCACCGTCCTCCACACTCAGCTCAGGCAGGGGCAGGTCGGCACCGTTCAGCAGGGCCATGCGGTCAGCCCGCTTCTGGGTGATGGCTTCGGTGAGCTTGTCGTAGTCGCTGGCATACCGGGCCGCTTCATCCTCGGCGCGGGACTTTTCCAGGTTGGCCCGGACCTTGCGGTTGGTCTCCTCGATGTCCCGGATGGATGCCTCCAGCTCTGCGGTGGATTCGTCCTGCAGCTGGGCAGCAGATTTCCGGGCCTGAAATATCTGCTTTTCAAGGTCAGTAAATTTCGCTTGCGTTTGCTCGTATTCCTCTTTCAAATCTTCAATTTTTTCATCGAGATCACGCAAGGTGAAATTCAATTGATTCTTTTCATCAATGAGCTTGTCCAACTGGTTGCGCTTGCGCTGATTCTCGCCGTTGCGGGCCAGGATCTCCTGCTGCTGGCGGATGAGGTCGGAGGCGCTGACCGGTTCTTCCGGGGCATCGGGGTAGGAAATCAGCTCCTCGGCAAAGTGCTTTTTCTGCTGGGCCAGCTGGCCGGTGAAGGTGCGTTTGTCGTACAGGGACTTGATCTCCAGATCCCGGACGTGCAGCTCGGTGCCGATGCCGATGATGCGGAGCAGGATGTCCGCTTTCTCCTTGTCGGATGCTTCCATGAAGCGGGGCAGATCAAGGGCCAGCGGCTCGATAAAGGCATTGAGCAGCTGCTGGCCGCTGCGCCGCCCGGTGGGGTCGGTAACGGTCAGGGTGCTGTTTTTGCCCTTGCGCTCCACGATCACGCCATTGGAAAGGGTGACCTTGAGATGGGCGGGAGCCACGGCCCCGTCCCGCTGTGCGGCATTGGGGCGGAAGCGGTCGCCGCCCAGCGCCCAGGCAAGGGCATCCAGCACGCTGGTCTTGCCCTGATTGTTGTTGCCGCCCACGAGGGTGAGCCCGGTGGGGGCGGGGGTGAGCGCAACGGCCTTGATGCGCTTGACGTTTTCGGCCTCAAGGGCCGTGATGGTTACAGACATCTGGATACCTCCCCTTGGATCTGTCCGAGTGTGTGAACGAGCATATTGGTTAGCTGCTCCCGCTGTTCGGGCGGAAGCCTGCGGAGGGCCGGAACCACCATTTTGCCGATGTTCTGGAAAGAGCGGTCGGCCAGCAGCACGTTGTCATAGGAGCTGTGGGCATCCTGTTCACTGCCGGAAGCGGCCTGTTCCAGCTGTGCCCGCAGGTCGGCGGTCATCTCGGCGGCCATTTCCCTGGCCTGACGCTCCACCTCTTCCTTGTCCACCACCGCGGTGATGGGCTGCTTCTTGAGTGCGTCATTCTCGGCCTTGAGCTTGTCGCCCCGGAGCTTGGCCGCTTCGGCCACCTGCCGGGAGCCTGCAAGCTGGTTCTCCGCGTCCTTAGCGCGGGCTTCGGCCCTGTCGCGTTCAGCTTCGGCTTTCTGGCGCTGGAGGTTGGCCGCAATGCGGCTCTCGTCTGCATTGTGGTAGCTCTGCTGGAGCTTGGCGTTCTGCTCGGTCAGGCCCTGAACATCCGCAAGGGCGGCATCCCGCTGGGCTTCGACATCTTGGATGTGGCTTTCCGCCCAAGCAGCCCGATTCTGGGCACCCAGCAGCTTGTCCCGCTCAGTCTCGGCAGCATCGGCGCGCTCTTTCTCGGCTTTGATCTGGGCAAGGGCTTCCTGATACTGCTTGTTGGTGGTGATGTCACCACTCTTAACCTGCTCCACCAGCTCTGCCGGGGCGCTGGGCTTTGCCACGGCATACAGCAGAGTGGGAGACAGCTCCTTCAGGATCTTCTGCTGGCGGGGGCTGCTTCCGTCCAGCAGTGCCGAGACCTGCAACAGCCGGTAAGCGGTATCCTTGGTGATGCCGATGGACACGCACCACGCCCGGAAGGTATCTTCTTTTTTGGCGAACTTACCGTTGTCGCATTGTGCGACAACGGTGCCGCACAGCGCATCATGGGCAGCGGCAATGGCATTGCCCATGTGGACAAGGCCGCGCTCGGCCATCTGCTTGCCGTGGCGGTATTCGTTCTCCGCAAAATGCAGGTCTTCCACGGTCTGGTCGGTCAGGCCGGAATAATCGAACGCCGGGCGCATCGCATCCGGCACGGTGGTCAGGGGCATTTCCTGTGCCGTCTGGGTTCCGGGGACTTCCGGCTCCTCTTCCACCGGGTCTACCGGTGCATTCTTGCAGGGCTTGGCCTCCCTGAGGGCCGTCAGCATCGACTGCGGAAGCTCGTGGTCGTCCATGGGGATGAACTCGTCGCTGGTCAGAAACGCTTCCGGGGTCAGTCGCTTTTCAGCGGTCTTGGCTTTGCCGAACTTCTGTGCCAGCAGATGGCTTTCCTTCCAGACCCGTGCGGATTCGTCCCAGCGCCAGAAGCGCCCACGGGTATAGGCGTAGTAAACATCGTTGCTGTTCTGGCTGATGATGCTCATACCCGCACCTCCGTGCCCTTCAGGCGGTCCAGCATCTCGGTCTGTACATCCTTGTTCATGGGCTGGATGTTGTTGCCCTTCCATCCGTAGCAGAGAATGGGCCCGTAAAGCTGGCGGCCCCGGTACTTCCGGTTGAGCAAACTGGCGGGCTGGATGGGGCCATCGTACCTGCCCACGAACAGCACCGCCGGGGTGCGGGGCATCACGATCATCTCGCAAGGCGTGCCAAGTCGGTTCTCAATGGCCCATAGGCTGTCCGGCAGGCTGGCGATCACCGGGGCCTTGCCCGGTTCGGCTAAAATACCTTTCATTTGTAAAATCCTTTCTGATGTGATATCATCAAGGGGATGGGTCTTCACAATTCCATCACCCTTTGGGCTCGTCCGTGTTACCAGCACGGGCGGGCTCATTTGCTTTTTATGCGCCCCTCCGGTTCTGCCGGTAGTCCGGCTCTTCGGTGCGGGCGTGGGTGCGGTCAACGCGGCCATAGCGGCGGGCGTTCTGTTCACGATCCTGGGCGGCAAAGCCAAGCCGCAGGAACGCTACCGCTGCCAGAACTAGGCACAGGGCCGTGACGAACTGGCTGTCAGAGATGGAGCTGCCCAGCTGTGCACCGCCCTCGATGCCCATGCCGTACAGCAGACTTACAGCACCGCTGGCAGCAGCCAGCCAGTACCAGACGCGGGATTTAATCTTCATTGGGGGATTCCTCCATTCTGTCCATGAGGTCTGCGGCAGTAGTCACTATGCTGAGCAATGCTCCCGGATTTCTTTGATCTATGCAAATCCCGGCAATCAGAGCGGCGCAAAGGGCTTTCTGTTCCATCTCTGTACCGCAGGCATAAATCTTGGGGTTCCCATCCTTCCCCAGCTGGATTTTTAACTGAGCGTTCGGGCTGATATTCATGCTCCTACCTCCTGAAGACAATTGAATGCGGGTCTGCAGTCGTCCAATGCCCATCCGATGACCGGGTGCCATTCGCCATCAGCAAAAATCTGCAGCCCGGTGTGGCTTTCATCCTTGATTTGTCCGCCCAGCTGGTAGCAGCCAGATGCCTGACTACCGCCCCAACGGAACCACTTGTTCCAAAACAGCGGTGCGATGTACGCGCATCCAGTGGGCGCTGCGGCCCGCTCGGATGCAAGGGTGTAAGGTTTCATGCGGTCTTTTCCTCCTTTGCGATTGCCGGGAAGAAATACTCCCCGATTTTTTCTTGCGGGATGTGTAGTGCTCTGCAGATGATGACGATCTCGTCACTCCTCCAAGGTTGTGTCCCCTTGAGCCGTGCGGTCATCGTGTTGGAGCTTACCCCAATCAGGGCCGCAAGTGCGCCCTGATTGAGATCCTGGTCTTCTGCCAGACGACTGATTTTGAGATAAGGCTTTTTCACGCTGCTCACCTCCTTGCTGATGGCTCCCTTCCCGTGCTATACTGAAACAGGAAAGGAGGTGATAAAATGATTTTTGAGAGCTTTTTAGAGATGCAAGGTTTGGATATGCAAATTGAGCGAGATGGTGAAATTATTGCGACCGTTCCAGGTTTGCCAAATCGAGAAACGGCAACGAACCGTCAGTACGTTGGATTTCGCCCAAAAACCGATATTAAGATAGACGATGTTATTATCACTCCGGCCAATGAACGGCTTTATGTCACGGAAACGCAGGCATCGTTCTTCCAAAAGCAGCAGGAAGAAATAAAAGCGTTCTATATGACCGAAGTCGAGAAAAAACGGAAAGAAACGGAACAACACCAGAGCACTATTTACAATATCGGCACAGCTTACGGTTCTGTAATTGGAACAGCCAATACAGCGACCATCAACTACCAGACGAATTTTCAGGAACTGCGGGAAAGGGCAGAAGCTGAAAATGCACCGGACAAAAAGCAAGTCCAGAAGTTAGTTGATCTTGTTGAAATGATTGTGAATGAGCAAATCCCTCCACAGAAGGGGTTGCTGTCCAAGTTTTCGGAAACGATGGAACGGCATTCATGGGTTACAAGTGCGATTGCCTCTGCGCTTGTATCGTGGTTGACACAACATCCGCATTGATCTCAATGCTCAAATTTAGCAGCGCTTTCCCGTTGCTGGATTGAGCGAACGAGTAGGCTTTCACATTCTGGATAACCGTTTCATCTATTTGGCAGAGAATGCGGTCGTCCAGCTGTGAAAGGTGAATCTCCTGTGCCCAGCGTTCCTCTTTCACAGGTTCGCTGGGCTTTTTGTTGTCATTCATGTGGTTCACCTCCTAAACTAAAACTGAAAAGTGTAATTAAATTCCACTTTTCTTGCAAAAAAAGATGGCATCACGCTGCTGCATGTCCATGCCGAGAGTGTTGGCGAGAGTGTCGATTTCGCTCGCCTTAAACTCGGTTTCATTGTCAATCTTCATCTGCAAAGAATACGGTGTAAGGCCCATAATCTCCGCAATGGCTTTATACTTCAGCCCGGAGTTGGCAATGATGGAACGAAGCGTAGTGGTATCGGTCATTGTTTTCACCTCCTCTCAAGTGGAATCATGTTCCACTTCCTGTATGATATCACTGAGTGGAAACAAAGTCAACCTTTTTTGAGAAAAAAGCAAAAAATACTTGAATATCATTCCACTATATGATAAGATAAGAGCGAAGGTTGGTGATTTTATGGCAACTCTATACGACAGAATTAAAAGCCGCCGCACGGAGCTTGGCTTAACAGTTGAAGAACTGGCCCATAAGATGGGCTATAAGGATAAATCATCTATAAGTAAAATTGAAAATGGAAAGGCAGACATTCCGCAATCTAAGATTGCAGCATTTGCGGATGCGCTGCAAACCACCCCTGCCTATCTGATGGGCTGGGAGGAGCAGCCCGCCCCGGCTGCATCCAGAGAAACTACCGTTCCGCCGGGCTTTGAGCCGATGCCAGCCATGGATGTGGTGCCGCTTGTAGGGCGGATCGCCTGCGGTACGCCCATCACAGCAGAAGAGAACATCGAGCAAATGGTGTGCGTGCCTTCCCGCTGGCACTCCACCTTTACACTGACCTGCAAGGGCGACAGCATGGAACCCCGCATCCACGATGGCGATCTGGTGGCGATTCGCAGTCAGCCAGAGGTGGAGAACGGCGAGATCGCTGCTGTGCGGATCGGGGAAGAGGCCACCCTGAAGCATGTCTATCTGCACGAGAACTTCATTGAACTGCGGCCGGAGAATCCGGCTTTCAGCAGCATCATTCTCAGCCGGGAAGATATGAATGCCGTTGTCATTGAAGGCAAGGCCGTGGGGCTCTGCCGGGATATCTGATGTTGGATGTACCGCATGGGCGTTTTTGGTTGGCTGAAAAAGGCTACAAAGGTAGTCGGAAAGATGGCAATGGATGCGGCGGAAGAGCCGTCCAGGTATTCCCCGAACCCCGAATGGATGGGCCAGATGGATTTGGTTGATTCTCGCATGAACGCTCAAATATTAGCACCGCAATTTCTTAAACAGGCTCAGGAAAGTGCTAAGATTCTTTCCTCTACCACAGAACCGTCGGTGTTCTTTATGCGGTATGATTTTTGTGTTGGCCGTTTAATACAGCTGGAAGATTGTAAAAAGTATGGCGTGAAAGTAACTACAACTTCCTCGTTGGAAAAATATCTGGATTTGACGTTTCGAGAAGAAGCCGTTAATGAAATTGTCCAGCGTACACAAGAAAAATACCGGGACAAAATAGAAAGTTTAAAATCGCCCAAAGCAAAGCAGAACTGGGCAATAAAATATCATCGGGCATTTGAACCATATCTGTCATATATGAGCGATAATGCTAAAACGAAGCTCGACGAGTGCAGCGCAGAATTATACGCGCTGACGGAAATATAAACAAACATAGGAGGCCTTTTGTATGAAAAAGAAAATAGTTTCAATGGCGTTGATGGTGGTACTTTGTTTTGTACTTGCAATGTCTGCATTTGCAGAGGGAGTGCAGTACAAAACAGGCGATTATGTGGCCTATTCAGGCCATACGGACTTCGGATATTATTTTACATACTCGGTTGAAAAAACAAATACAAACTATAAGTGCTTTTCCGTTGTGGAAAATGGGCAGCGTGTGTATGCGGCTGTAAAAGAAAGTCTATACGACTATTACAAGAACGTATTCAATGATCAGGACGTTACATTTAAGGGAGAAGTTCAACGGTTCGCCGATGATGGTGCACCTGTTATTCTGGCAACTTGGAAGGTTGTAAATGAAGATGGAAAGGAAACTCTCATATCTCTGGATGAGGATATAGCACCAACTTTCTATAAGAAGGGAATGGCACCGGATTTTAAACTGTTTTATGATCTTTATAATGACGTAACGGTTTCAGTTGCTGAAGATGGTTCCTATATGACGATTGATAATAATCCGCTTAACATGAAAGGCGGCTCGATTATCTTTAATGAAACTGGCTTGGAGCATGTAAAACTGACCAACAAAGCACTTGGATTGCCAGAATGGCTTTATAAAGAAATGGCAAATACACGAGCAATTGATGGCCGCCAGAAGGAAAGCTTTGATGATGTGACAGTTACCTGGTCTTATCACCCGAATCAGGGCTTGGAGGTTATCTACCGTACGAACAACTGATTGTAAATAAAAAAAACTCCCCCGGTGCTACCAACACCGAGGGAGTTCAGATAAGCGGCTCACCCAGAAGAGGGCATCGCACACTCGACATTGCGATTATACCTCTTTTGGGCGGGCTTGTCAAAGTGTACCCCAAAGGAGGTATTTTTTATGGGAATGCGAACCAACACCGCCCAGTGGCTGCCGAACCAGAACCGTTGGCAGATCAAGGTGCAGAAGGACGGGGTGCGCAAGACGTTCACCAGCGCAAAGCCGGGCCGTACCGGCCAGCGGGAAGCAAATGCAAAAGCAGATGCCTGGCTGGATGAGGGCATTTGCAGCACCACCAAGCGCTGCTTGGAGGTTTGGAACGAGTATCTGATCTCGGTGCGGGCCACCGCCGGCACAAGCTATGCCCAGCAGGTGGAGAAGTTCGGACAGAACTACATCCTGCCAATCATTGGAGAGCGGCGCATCGGAGACCTGAACACGGGAATGCTGCAGGACGTGCTGAATCGGGCATACAAAGAAGGCAGCATGAACCCGCAGGCCACTCGAAAGAGCAGGGGAAACCTCTCTAAGAAAACATTACAGGGAATCCGGGCGGTTGAAGTCAGCTTTGTGAAATGGGCAAGGCAGCACAAATACACCGCCCTGCGGCCAGAGGACGAGGGTCTCACAGTACCCAGGGGAGCACGTCCAAAGGGCCGAAAGATCCTTCAGCCGGACGCGCTGCGGGTCCTGCTTTCCACGGATACGCGCATCGTCCGTGGCAAGGTTGAACAGGATGCCAATATCCATGCATATCGCTTTGCAGTCCTGACCGGCCTGCGCCCTGGCGAACTGCTGGGCCTGCGTGTGGGCGATGTGGAGGGCAACCGGCTGCATCTTGCCCGGGCCATCAATACCTTTGATGAGGAAACACACGGCAAGAACGAAAACGCTATCCGCACGGTGGTCCTGCATCCGCTGGCGGCTGCGGAACTCCACGCTCAGCTGCAGCAGCGGGCCTTTGAGGAAGAGCGGCCTCTTCGGGGAGATGATCCAATCTTCCTGTTGGAGAATGAGCACAGCCTCTATAACTACTGGCAGTTCTACCAGCGCAGCAACGGCATTAACCCACCGGTCAGCCTGTATGAGCTGCGGCACACCTTTGTGAGCATCATCGAGGATGCCGTGTCCCCGGCAGAACTGCGCCGCATGGTAGGGCACAGCAAAAGTATGGATACTTACGGCTGGTACAGTCACGCCGTTGACGGCAGGGCTGACACGGCAGCAATGGCCGTTTCAGATGCTCTGGCAGAGTATTCTCCGCGTGCGAAATAACCCACTTTGTAACCCGTTTTTGTTCCTAAATGGTTGTGATAGCCGATAAATGATTTTTGGTGAAATTCAAAAAATGCGCATGAATCCATCACAATTTCAAAGCGCATCCAGCGAATTGTGATAGTTGAGCTTGTTCGAATCCACCCGCGCCCACCAAGAACTCCAGTATCCGAACCGGGTACTGGAGTTTCTGTTTTGTAATAACCTTCCCGGAGGCTAGGCGGGTGGATTCGAACAGCATCGACCCGCCGAACAGTCCGGCGGGGGAAAAAGCCCCTGCGGGGCTTTT
>OLOC01000305.1_pt1 | contig 41131 bp, 55 predicted proteins | sample 1643111 | NCBI WGS metagenome assembly OLOC01 (sample SAMEA3136633, study PRJEB25190) | human gut metagenome
TCGTTTCTTGTCTGCATTTTTCGTCATCATAAAAAACACCGCCTTTCTGATAATTGTATTATACCAGAAAAGCAGTGCTCATAGTAAAAGTCCCGGCAAATACCGGGACTTTGTCTACAGTCTGAGTCGGAGAGTTTCTCCGGCTTTTTCTTATATATGAATTTTATCATATCGAAAATCTTGCATATTTGTAATGAAATAATTCGTATGACAAAAGGAGTAGAATGATCATGGCAAAATGGTGTCCGATCACAGGAGAAAAAGTCTTATACCTTGAATGTTTGGAATGCGATGATAAGATCTGCAAAAATCCTAAACAAGAAAAACAAACAGACGAATCGAAAGAGCAGTAATTTTACTGTTCTTTTTTTTGTATTTATTTTCACATATAAGAATTTGATGCTTTATCTCGATCAATAAATGACCGAAGACTCCTGATTTTTATCTAAAAATGCTCGCAAATGAAGGCTATTGCCATTAAATATTTTGAAGAAGATCAGTAATTTTGCTGTTCTTCCTTTTTTTTGCCCCTTTTTTACAGCGTCAGATTTTTTTTTCTTAAATCTCATATTTAATATGAAGTTTTTTTAAAACGTCTCATAGAAAGGAGAAAAGCATATGAGTGTGAGTTTAAAAAAAGGGCAGCGTGTCAGTTTAAAAAAGGAAGATGCTTCCTTAAACAAATTAATGGTCGGTCTTGGATGGGATCCTACAAAACGAGGGCAAGATGCTGATCTGGATGCTTCTGTTTTTGAAGTTGGAGAAAAAGGATTTCTTAGTAAATCAAAACGGGTCATTGATGAAATTTCATATCGAAATTTGGAGTCTGATGATGAAGCAATCAAACATCATGGGGATAATTTGACCGGAGATGGCGATGGAGATGACGAACAGATCTCTATCGATCTTAAGAAAGTTACGAAAAAAGCTGAAAAATTAATCTGTGTTGTAAACATCTATCAGGCGTTTTCCAGAAAACAAGATTTTGGAATGATCAAAAATGCTTATATTCGCTTAGTCAATGAAGAAACTGGCAGGGAATTATGTCGTTATGATCTGACAGAAAACTACGATGGAAAAACAGCAATGATCATGGGAGAGCTCTATCGTCACAACGATGAATGGAAATTTGTTGCGATCGGAGAAGGAACTATGGATGGCAGTATTTCAGCAATGAAAGAAAGAAGTTACTAATTTTTTTTCTTAAAAATCTCATATTTAAAGTAGAAAGATTAATTTCAGAAAATTTGAAAGGAGCACATAAGATGAGTGTTAGTTTAAAAAAAGGAAACCGAGTTAGCTTAAAAAAAGAAGATGGAGCTTCTTTAAAAAATATCACTTTAGGATTAGGATGGGATACAAACAGATTTGATGGAGCAGATTTTGATCTTGACGCATCTGCATTCATGTTAACATCCAATGGAAAAGTAAAAGACGAGAACCATTTTATTTTCTACAATAATCCTGATGATCTTGCAAAATCAGTACATTATACTGGTGACAACAGAACTGGTGGTGGAGATGGAGATGATGAACAGATCATTGTTGATCTGACAAAAGTTCCTGAGGACGTTGAAAAAATTGCTTTTACTGTAACGATTGATCAGTATGAAGAGCGCAATCAGACATTTGGAATGGTAGACAATGCTTTCATTCGTATTGTGGATAATGATACAGGAAAAGAAGAGATTCGCTATGATCTGACAGAAGATTATGACAGAGAATCTGCTGTTGTATTTGGAGAATTATATCGCCATAATGGCGGATGGAAATTCCGCGCTGTTGGACAGGGATATAATGGCGGATTAGCTGCACTTTGCAAATCTTATGGGATTTTAGTCGAAGACTAATATAACTTTTGAATAATAACATACAATGTATCAAAAAACAGGAGGAAACATTATGAAAAAAAATGTAAAAAAAGTAACCATTGGCGTTTTATCATGTTCACTTCTTTTGACGATGAGTGCATGCACAAAAAAACGTTCTGCAGAAGAAGTCTTGCAAGATAGTTTAAAAGCAAGCGCGAAACAGGAGAATATAGATGCCACAGGAAAGGTCGATTGTAAGATTGAAAGTGGTAAAAAGAGTTCATCTTCTTCTGGATCCAGCATGAATCTTGCTCTTGATCTTAATCTCAAAGGACAGAATCTAAAAAAAGATCCTAAAATGTCCTTAAAAATGAATATTAATATGTTCGGTATGAGTTTTGATGCTAATACATATTATGCAGATGGATATTCTTACACTGATTCTATGGGAACAAAACAAAAGGAAAAAGTAGATGCAAAAGAATTGCAGAAACAATTGAATTCCATGACTGGACAGTCTTCACTTTTTAAAAATTGCTACAAGGATGTCAAATTAACAAAAAAAGATGGGAATAATGTTGTAGCTTACAGCATTGATGGAAAAGAACTTGGAAAATATCTAAAACAGGAATCTAATAAAAATTCTAAAGGAACATCAAATTCAACGCTTTCTCTGGATGATGTAAACATTAAATCAATGAAAGGTTCCAGAACATTAAATGATAAAGATCTTCCATTGAAAGAATCTATAACACTTGTAGTTGAAAATAAGAAAAAAAGCAAAACGGATAATAACATGTTCAGTGGGCTGACGAATGGAAAGACAACAGTAAAAATCAATGTAACCTATAAGAATCCTGGAAAATCTGTTTCTGTAACATTACCAAAAGACCTAAGTTCTTACAAACTACAAAAAAAATAATGGAAAAAGTATGAGATTATCGTTTTTTCGATAGTCTCATTTTCTTATATGTGAAAAATAAAAAAATTCAAATCTCTCATATTTAAAATGAAATTAAAACATTTTGATATTTTAAGAAAGGAGAGCAGAGCTTATGAGCTTTGCAACAATAAACTATGGCAGTTATTTATTTTATCATTATTTTCCTTGGAATCTTAGCAGTTGGCTTAGCGATCAATAAACCGTTTCGTCAACAGCTTAATCTGAAATTTCATGGAAGAACAGAGGCGATTATGGCGGAAAATGCATCAACACCAGAGGGTGCAGAAGATATCTTTAGTGCAGCGATTCAGGAAAAACAGAAAAAATTCGAACAGATCAATAATCTTTATTCTGAAGCCGAAGGTCGTTTAGATGCGTTAAAATCTGATAAATACTCAGTGAATGAGAAACTAAATAAAGCTCAGAATAATATGAATCGTTGTCTAGATGATGGTAATGATGAAGATGCAAAATATTATGCAGCTCAGAAGGTATCTTTAGAAGAACAGCTTGAGATCATTAAAACAAGCATTGAAGAAACAAAAGTTGATGTTGCACAGAAAAAGGAACTAAAAACAAAAGTGTTTGAAGAATTACAAGCATTAAAAAATGAAAAAGATGTTACAATTCAGCAGTTAAAATCTGATCAGGCAAGATTAGAAGCCGCAAGAAGTTTAGAAGGAATCAGCAACTCTGAAACCGATCGTATGATCGAAAAGGTTCGTGAAGGGGCAAAGAAGAAGAAAGAAATGGCGAATGGGGCCAGAATCTCTTATGAAAACAGTGCTGAAGCTGCTGAATATCGTATGCAGCAGAGAGAACGCGAAAGCGAAATCGATCGTGTATTAGCAGAAGCAAAAGCAAAAAGAAAAGAGAATAAAAAGTAAACTAACGAAAATGAGGCAGGAATCAGATCCTGTCTTTTTTCATTCTCTCAAAACTCATATTTGGTGTGAAGACAAAATATTGAGGAGCAAACAAATGAAAAAGAAAAATTTGAATCTAAACAAAGCAAGAACAGTTAAAAATGATGAGTTTTATACGTTATATGAAGATATTGAAAGGGAAATATTCTATTATAAAGATGAATTTGAGGGGAAGATTATTTACTGTAATTGTGATGATCCAAACAGATCAACCTTTTGGAGATTCTTTCATTTGAATTTTGAGCGTCTGAATCTAAAAGAATTGGTGGCTACCTATTACATAGAAGGAATGCAAACTTTTCTATATAGATATTCTGGTGGAAATGATACAGATATTTCTAGTTATGACCAGTTTTCTTTAAAAGAAGATGGCGATTTTCGAAGTAATGAATGCCAAGAGTTATTAAATGAATGTGATATTGTAGTATCAAATCCTCCATTTTCATTATTTTCAGACTATATCCAATTACTATTAAAGTATGAGAAAAAGTTTTTGATCATTGGTAACAAAAATGCTGCAACTTTTAAAGATATCTTCCCTTATGTGAAAAAAGGGGAGATTACATATGGGTATCACAATGTAAAAGAATTTTTACAACCAGATGGAACAATAAAGGTATTTGGAAATATTGGATGGTTTACAAATTTGCCAAAGGAAAAATGCATCAGAAAACTGAGTCTTATGCATCACTATTATGAAGCAGATGGAATGACTCAAAAAGATGATGCAGACTATCCAAGATATGAAAATTATCCTGCAATTGATGTAAATCGCGTAAATAAAATTCCAATCGATTACAAAGGAATTATGGGAGTTCCCATGACATTTTTAGAATATTACGATCCTGAGGAATATGAATTGATTGGATATGGAAAAGAAAATAAGCATAATCAGGTTGGAATTAAACCGGTTGGAGAATCATTTCTAAACGATTTTTTTATGCAAGGTGGCAGAGGGCATTATACAAAAGTAATGAAGGTTTTATGTTATTACGACAAAGAAGGAAGAGCAAAATTTCCATTTGTAAGATTACTGATTCAAAAAAAGTAAGAGTGTTTGTCTTTTTGTATTATGTATAGTACAATATATATAGTTTTTGTTTGAAGAAAGTTTAAGGAGCTGTGTTATGAGAATTTTGAAAAGTTATGATGAAAATCATTTGATCGAGGTAATCGAACCATTTTTAAAAGAACACTATGACAAAGGAATCACAGTATGGGAAATTGAAGATATATATGCAAATGACAGTGACGAATTTATGCTGGATCTATCCTGTGAAGACAAAGATGAAGTCCATTTTTATGCAAATCTTTTTCTTAAGAAGAGTCCTAAAGATTCTTATCTGTTACTCTGTGATTCTTTTGATCTTGTAATGATCAACTGTAGCGACACAGAAAAGATAAGAAACATTGTGTATGAAGATGTTAAAGAAGAATTGCGTTTAAGGAAGTATTGTATCAGTTTCTACGAAGGAAATCATCCTGGTTGTTTTTACTCCTCATCATTTTATATTGCAGAATCCGAAGAAGCTGCAATTAAAAACTTTCATGAATTGCATCCTGATTATCTAATTGATAAGGTTGAAGACGACACAGAAAGATATTTGATTCGAAGCGATCAAATAAGAACAATTGCTGACGACAAAGAAAGTCGTGATCGTGTTGAAAGAATGAAACACAATATGGAAGAATGGGAAAGAAAACATCCATAAGAAAGGATATTTATAGGAGGATATAATATGAAAGTAACATATCCAGTTATTTTTACAACATATAAAAAAAATGAATAATGGACTTGAACTTAAAAGTAAAAATGGAAAGAAGATAAAAATCACAAAGCTTTGAGAGTGGAAGCTGCCACCTACTGATGTGCAGATCAGTTAGTTTTTCTTAAAATCTTATATGTGAAAATAAAATAATTAATTTTCTTTCATATTTATAATGAAGGAACAAATTATATAGCAAAGGAGAAAAATTATGAGATCATATAAATCATACGAAAGTAGTTACATCGGCGATAGTAATATCGCAGCATTAATTTTAGCAGGAATTTCTGACGGAGGTTTGCAGTCAAAGGTATTGGATTTTGGAGAAGATGGCCGCTATTCTGCATATATCGTTGATGAAGATGCAGAAATTGGATCACACTATGAAAAACAGCATGAATTTACAAACTGGATGACCATTTATGACGATGACACATGTGTTCGCACTTATCACGCTGAAAAGATCATTGTTTATAGAGCAGGGGATTTCGGATGTATCATTCAGTTGATCCATGAGAGATAAAAAAATTTACTCTCAAATCTCTCATATTTATAGTAGATAAAGGTTAACATCTAATTCCATATGAAATACAACATGTGCGTGTAGGCATGACTTAAAAACTGAGGTTTGATAGTAGTGTAATTTCATATGGTAATCAAACTTTTCCAAGTTCTATCCACGAAATGGTTGTAGTTTGAGAGTAATGTAATTTCATATGGTAATCAAACGTAAATTCTGTGAAGAAAATGGGATGAACCGTTTGAGAGTAATGTAATTTTGTATGGTAATAAAACAAAGATAAATACACAGGAACTACAATTGATGTTTGAAAGTAGTGTAATTTTGTATGGTAATAAAACAAATACTCTTGGTATCTCGAAAGGAAGAGTGTTTGAGAGTAGTGTAATTTCATATCACAAATATTCATAATTTAAAATGATCGCTCAATTTTTCATTAAATTGGGCGTTTTTTGTATGTAAAATTTTATATTTTCATATAGCGTTGAAAATCGGTAGAAGGACAGATATTTTTTATTTGTTTTTTTTCTTAAAGACAGGCAAGTCATATTGCTTGTCTTTTTTTGGTGTGCCTTGCGGCGCACGTCACTAATGGATGAAAGTTCCTAATCCGCCCTAGTAGTGGGAAGGATACAGCTAAGACCAAGGGTGTCCATCGTGAGGTGGAATCTGAAGGAAGGTGGAGGCAAATCTCTGGTCTGACGAACAGAAATCACATCAGGCTATAGTTAAGGATAAGGTTGCCAAACAAACCAAAGTCCAATAACTACTCGGAATTAACTGTAGTAAATGTGGCAGATATATGGAGAGAAAGTGACGTGTGGTACCAAGGGAGGTCTCGTCAGCGGACGAAAACAGAGTATGAAGTCCGTGAGTAACAACGAATGGCGAGAAGTCAGCAGAAGCCATAGTAAACCGATGGTTGCAAACATCGGCGAAGGGCTGAACTTTAGGAGACACAAGCAATGAAAGTAACTGAAAGTAGATATAAGAACAGACAACTTCATATAGAGGACTATCTGCAAATGGTATCTGCGGAACAGAAAGAGTATGCAGAAGTGTTCGACTACTCTAAGATTACTGAAAAGAGCAGTGTCATCACAGACTATTGGACGAACAATCTTTTGGAATTGATCTTGCGAAAAGATAATCTTAATAAGGCTTATAAGCAAGTCAAAAGAAACAAGGGAAAAGGTGGAATTGATGGAATGCAGGTGGATGAACTTCTGCCCTTCCTTAGAGAAAACCAGAGAAGCCTGATACAAAAGATAAGGGAAGGTAAATATAAACCGAACCCAGTTCGAAGGGTAGAAATACCAAAGGAAACAAAAGGCGAATATCGACAACTGGGGATACCTACAGTAGTCGACAGAGTTATTCAACAGGCAATCGCACAGGAATTAACGCCAATCTATGAGGAGCAATTCTCAGAGAACAGTTTTGGATTCAGACCAGGAAGAGGAGCGCACGACGCTCTGAGACAATGCCAAAAGAATGTAGACGAGGGCTATGTATATGTAATAGATATGGACTTGGAAAAGTTCTTTGATACAGTAAGCCAGAGTAAACTGATAGAGGTATTGTCAAGAACCATAAAAGATGGCAGAGTCATATCGCTGATACATAAATATCTGAATGCGGGAGTTATAGCAGACGGAATATTTGAACGTACAGAGGTAGGGATGCCGCAAGGAGGACCATTAAGTCCACTGCTTAGTAATGTGATGCTAAATGAATTAGATAAAGAACTGGAGCGCAGAGGACACAGATTTGTCCGATATGCAGATGATTGCATGATATTGTGTAAGAGCAAAAAGAGTGCAGAGAGAACCTTGAGAAATATCATTCCATTTATTGAAGGAAAACTTTTCCTGAAGGTAAACAGGAAGAAAACGGAGGTAGCACATATCAGCAAAGTCAAATATCTAGGCTACACCTTTTACAGATATAAAGGGAAATGCAGACTCAGAGTACATGCAAAGTCAGTGGTTAAGATGAAAAATAAAATCCGGGAATTGACAGACCGGAACAAAGGAATAAGCAATAAAAAACGAGAAAAGGAGTATCAGGAGTACGTGCGAGGATGGGTGCAATACTACAGACTTGCAGATATGAAAGGACTTCTAAAAAGAACAGATGAATGGGCAAGACGGAGAATCCGAGCAGTCTATTGGAAACAATGGAAGAAAATAAAAACAAGATACCGAATGCTAAAAGCATTGGGTATGGAACACTGGATGGCGAAAGAACTAGCATGTAGTAGAAAAGGTTACTGGAGAATGGCACAAGTGCTGAACCAAATTTTTTCGAAAAAAATAATAGCCAGATTGGGATACACGTCCATGTCTGACTATTATCTAACAGTATGTGAAAACTAAAGAACCGCCGTGTACCGAACGGTATGCACGGTGGTGTGAGAGGTCGGCTAATCAATTAATGATTAGCCTCCTACTCGATTTTTCAAAATCTTATATGTGAAAAATATTTTTTTGAATTTCTCTCATATTTATAATGTCAGAAAAAAATAAACAAAGAAAAGGAGACTAACTATGCGAATTAAAAAATTATTAATTGTCGGAACTTTAGCATTAGCCACAACTGGATGCGTATCTGCATATACTTATGCAGCAACACCAAACAACTCAACAGAATCATCGATTGACACATCAAAAGATTCAGCAAAAATTAAAGCTGACTCTGAAAGTAAAACTGAAGCAAAAGAAAATGCTGACGAAAATACAAAAAAAGATGTAAAGTCTGAAAAAAATGATTTTGAAGATAATGAATCCACTGAAGCAAAAGAAACAACTGATGATTCAGAAAATGAAGATGTAAACGTTGACGATGAAGATTCCACAAAAGACGTAGATGAGTCTGAAGATGTGACAGAGCCTTATGAAGTGATTCAGGATGGCGATGAAAATGATATTATTTGTGAACATACGTGGGGAGCTGAACAAGGTGGATATGATTCTGAAAAAGGATACTTTTACTGGAAAGAATGCACAAAGTGTGGACAGCAGAAGATTGATCGCTATGTGTCAGAAGAAGAATTCTTAAAAAATGATCCAGACTATAATGAGCCTGCAAAAGACACAAATACAACAGAAACAGATGATTCCGTAGATAGCAATACTGAAAACAATGTAATAACAACAGAAAATAACAACTAAAAACAAAAAGGAGAATAACCATGACAAAAACAGACAAATTAAACATCATGAGAAACAGAAAGACAGTGTTAATGGCACGAGGAAAAGAAAATGGAAAGATTGTAGCAAAGATCAATCGTAAAATCAAAAAGCTGGAAAAATAACAGTTTTTGAATGAAATATAACATGTGATGTAAAAAGGAGAAAAAATGAAAGTATTTGAATTTCAGTGCAAGATCAAATTTCTAAAAGATGTTGAATATCAGAATGTTTATGAAAAAACAACCTATCTTTTAGATAGTGTTCTGATCAAAGATGAACAGTATTTAAAATTTCATGAGAGCAAAGATTATAAATTTTATGTAACAGATGCTCCATGGCCCGTTGAAGCAGATGGCATCTATAAAAAGAACCATATTTATACATTGAGGATTCGTTCTGTAGATGGAAATCTGATCGAGTTTTTTATAAAACACCTTTATCAGCATCAGACAAAAGAATTGCTGTGTATTGGCGGAGAAGTAAGAATGATCAACCCAAAACGAATGATCAGTAAACTGTATTCTGTCACTCCAGTGATATTAAAAAATGATTTTGGGTATTGGAAAGCAGAAATGTCACTTCCAGAGTATGAAGAAAGGTTAGTTGCAAATCTGATGAAAAAATATCAGTCATTTACCGGAGAAAAAATTGAAGATGATGTACATTTATACGACAGCATCTTGTTTAAAAATAAAATGCCCGTGAAAATTCCTTATAAAAACATTCATTTATTGGGAGATAAAATCGATCTTGAAATAGCAAACAATGAAATGGCTCAGAAATTAGCTTATTTTGCACTGGGTGTTGGACTTGGAGAAAACAACAGTAGAAGTTGCGGTTTCGTTAATTACAAATATTTATAAGAAAGGAGATAGCAATGTTGCAAGAAGCAATTGATGTATTTCATACAATGCTGCAAAAAGAAGGTGATCATCTGATCACAGATGCATATATCCCAAAAGATGGCGAATATCGGCTGATCATAATGGATGATGATCAATGGGAAATAAAGGCTCCGGTCAATATCACATTTAACAAAAAAACAGGAGAAGCGGAAGTAAGCGATCCAGAAAATTATGCATTGATCCAGGAGCTCGATTATAAAAGCAAGCTGTTAGAGATGAATAAGTCTATGGACCCGAAAAAGAAGATCCATTGCAATAATTATTTGTCTCTTGCAGTAAAAAAAGAAACAATTCGATCCGGAATCTTAACAAATGATATCATTCATCGTTATTTTGATGTTTTTCGTAATCCGATGAAAAAATATGAGAAAAAAGCCGCGTCAAAGGCATTGTACCAAGCAACAGAAGAAAGACTTGGCGTTCCTGATATTCACCTGATCGATAAGATAGAACAGTTTGTTTTATCTCATGATATCTGGGAAGGAATGGATCTGGATAAAAAGAATTATGCAAAAGTATTTTTTATCTATCCAGACGAATTCAAAACAAAAGAACTCTATGCGAAAGAAAACGAACGTTATCTTTTTCCAAATATTTATAATCGAAATGATTTCAATATGGAACGGAATGGGGAAATTGTTGGGTTGCCAAATGATAATATCACGCTAAATGATAACAAACCATATTTAAAGAACAAAACAAGAAAAAATGAAATTCCTCATTTGTTATCACAGGAAGATGCTTTACTTCGAAAGAAATTTTTTGACTATCTTTTTGGGCAGGCATCCCAGAAAAAATATCATGTTTATGTTGATACTATGAATCATGATATGAAAGCTTATACAAATCGTGAACATCCACAGAATCTTTCCAGTGGATATTATTTAAGGATCAGCATGGAGAAAACAGGAGCTGAAATTTGTGATGCCGATGCGATCATACATTATGATACAAGACTGGATCATCCATTTTATCTAAAGAATTTTAGTGTGATCCCAGAAGATGTGATCAAAAATTCCAAATTACCTTATGGAGCTGCAGTTGATGATAAATGGGAGTTGTTTTCCATGATCAATTCTGTATTTTTTGATAGAAAACTGTTGGGATCAATGTTTTGTGATGCAAGTGATATTCGAATCAATGATCCTTGCCTAAAACGAGCTATCTTAAAATGCAGAAATATATTTATCCAGTGGTTCTGGAAAGGGGAAGACATCAAGATTTCAAAGATCATGGATGATATCTTTTTACTACTGATCCAGAATTCTATCGTTAATGATAACATTTTTGCAGCGCAAAGACAGATCAATCTAAGATGGTCCCTTTTAGAATATCTTAGTGATCCAAAATTAGGAGTACATATGGGTGACATTCGGAATCAATTAAGAAAACACATTAACACGTCAGAAAATAAGGATTGGAATTTTGTAAACGATGAAGAGTATTGTTATGCGGTGGGACAGGGTGTTTCTTACCTTTTATCCTTAAGTAAAGCGAATTTAAAAAGTAAGGCCTGCATCAATCCATTTTTAAGCACAAAGAATACAAAAGTCCTTCACCGTCATTTAGAAAATCTGTTCAAAAAATATGACTATTGCATTGATCACAATGCCTATGGTGGAAGAGTAACGCAGCTATTTTCACAGCTGACAGAATACAAACCAAAGGAAATTAAAACTGCATTCATCATTGCAGGGTTTAATGCTCCTTGCTTGGTTTATGAAAAACGTAAGAAAGAAACAAAGAAAGAAGATTAATCAGGAGGAAATTTACAATGGACAAAAGAGTTTATGGAGTATTAGGAGTATCATCAATCATGGCAAACTGGAATGCTGACTTTTCAGGCTACCCAAAGACAACTTCCAATGGAGATATCTTTGGAAGTGACAAGGCTTTCAAGCATCCAATGAAGAAAATGTGGAAGGATCAGGGAGATAAAGTGCTTTACATTAAATCCTTACGATTTGAAAAAGACAAAAAAGGTATTATTTCTTTAATCCCAAAAAGCTTAAAAGAACGCTATGAAGAGATCTTTGGAGTTGCTGATCTTAAGAAAAATACAAATGCGAAAGAAATCTTAACAAATTTATTTAAAGCCGTTGATGTGAAAAACTTTGGCGCTACTTTCGCAGAGGCAGGAGCCAATATCTCAATCACAGGAGCTGTACAGCTTGGACAGGGCTTTAATAAATATGAAGAATGCAGCCCGCATGAGCAGAACATTCTTTCTCCATTCCGTGATGCAACAAAAGCAACAGAAGAAAAAGGAGAAGCGAAAAACTCTACATTAGGAACAAAAGTTGTAACAGATGAAGCACATTATTTCTATCCTTTCGTGATCAACCCGACTTCTTATGATGATTATGTCGCATTAGGTGTTACAGAGGGATACACAGAAGAAGATTACAAAAAATTCAAAGAAACTGCTCTTGTTTCTGCAACAGCTTTTGCGACAAATGCAAAAGAGGGATGCGAAAATGAATTCGCATTATTTGTAGAAACAGACTCTGATCTATATCTACCAAATCTAACTTCTTATCTCACATTTGAAAAAGGAGAAGAAAAAGATGTGATCACGATCTCCGCAGCAAATATCTTAGATGAGGTCAAAGATCAAATTAAATCTATCGAGGTTTATTATAATCCTCATACGACAGAGGTTGTAAGCGATATTGAAAATACAAAATATTATCATATCATTACGAGAAAAGAGGTATAGTTCAATGAAAGCTTTAAAATTTACTCTTTCAGGGAATACTGCATTTTTTAAAGTTTCATCTGTAAATTCTAACTGTTATTTTACCTATGGAAATATTCATAAACCTGCGCTATTAGGAATTTTTGGAGCAATTCTTGGATATTCTGGATATATGAATCAGACCAGTACCTATCCGGAGTATTATGATAAATTAAAAGATTTACAGATTTCTATTATTCCTAACAGAAGGAATTTCAAAAAGAAGATTCAGGTTTTTAACAATTCCGTTGGATATGCGTCAAAACAGGAAGGTGGAAACCTGATCGTAAAAGAACAGTGGTTAGAAGATCCATCATGGACAGTTTATGTAATGATCAGCAATGAAGAGAGCGAAAAATTAGCGGATCATATGATTCATAGGCGCTGTGTTTACATTCCGTATTTAGGAAAGAATGATCATCCTGCGGATATTCATGATATTTCATACGTTGAAATTTCTGAAAACAAAGAGTTCGGCTGTATGATCAACAGTTTAAGTCCTTATGATGGAATTAACTTCGATATGTCAGAAGCTACATTTAAATATGAAGAGTTTCTTCCGATCCGTCTGGACTCAGAACTTAATCAGCACGAATTACAGAAATTTATTTTAACAGATGCGATCGCAGAAGGGGGCCAAATGGCTGTTTATAAAGCAGAAGATAAAAATATCGTTTTTTATTAAAAAAGAATTACCAAGTGATTTTTTGAAAAAGTCTGTCAAATGGCGTAAATACGTGGTTTCTTACGAATAGCTGATTTTCAATGGAATGGTTGGTAAAATGTTGGAAAATGGCTTAAGATCGTGATTTATAGAGATCAGTAAGATGCAAGAATGACGGTTTTTCGTTGGTTGAATAATAACATAGGATGTATTGAAATAAGCAGCAACGGTTGAGTTTTTGAAAAGCGTTGAGAGGTTGAATAATAACATAGGATGTATTGAAATTGCTTTCCGCGACTGTAACCAAGACCATAAAATGTGGTTGAATAATAACATGGGATATATTGAAATTCGTGCAACACCTCTAATTGTAATCCCCAAACAACAGTTGAATAATAACATGGGATGTATTGAAATTAAATACAGTTACCTGTTGTTTGATTATCCAGTTCAGTTGAATAATAACATGGAATGTATTGAAATTCCTACATATTTACTATGTCACTTTTAGATTTTACGTTGAATAACAACATATGACGTATTGAAAAATAGTGGCAAGCTGCTCTGCCTGAAGAGTTGAATAATAACATAAGATGTATTGAAATTCGGAAAAGTGCGAGGCAAAGAAGCTTTATTTATGGTTGAATAACAACATATGATGTATTGAAATGGCCGACTCTTTATGAAATTAAAAAGGATGGTGTTCGTTGAATAACAACATGAAATGTATTGAAATTCCAGTAAATTTATGAGAGGGTTTTCTACTGGGAAAGTTAAATAATAACATGGAATGTATTGAAATACCTCTTTTTGTGCCTGTTCAAATGCTTTAATAATCGTTGAATAACAACATATCATGTATTGAAATATGGTAAACAAACGTTTATTGCCTGTTTGTGTACTTGTTGAATAACAACATAGGATGTGTTGAAAAAAATAATCGCAAAATTTTACGATTGAATTTGTGATTAAAAATACGCATAATCTCATTTTTATATGTGAAACTTATTTTCCTTTTCATATCTCATATTTGTTATGTAAAAACATGACGAATAGAGAAATAAGGAGGATACGAACATGACAAAAGTAGATAATCCAATTAAATTAGAGAGTTTGATCTTAGCAGTCACTGGAATTCTTTTATATCATCTTAGTATGACATCTTTTGCATTAACAATGATTTTCTTAATTGCAGGAATCGTAGAATTATTTGATGATTTTACTTCAGGTGAAGATACCGCTTTTTACAGTTTCTTTTTTGTAAGAATTCTGAAATTAAGAGGATTTGACTGTGTCGGTGTTGCAAATGACGAGAATGATACATATTTTTTGTATCAGGATCAGACAAGAAAAAAACTATATTGTTTTAAGCAGGAACCAGAAGAATTTGGGCCCTATGATAAACGATATGTAGGTATGATTAAAAATCAGGCGGAATTACTTACTTTTGAAAAAGGAAAGCGTATTCTGCTGCCATACTTTTGTAGAAAAGGAATAGGTGCTTAATTGCATCTATTTTTTTTCATTTTTTTATATATGAAAATTATTTTTTGGCAAATCTCTCATATTTATAGTGTAAGGTTAAAGGATATCCAAAAAGACCTTTGGATATGAAAAAGAAGAATGGCATTTTTTCTCTATCGTCATTTGGAATTCGAAGTTCGGATCTTCTTTCTTTAACAGATCATCGAAGAATGCGTCTTTTCAAAAAATAGCATGAAAAGAGTTAAAACAGCAAATGTTGCCCTTTCCTGGGTTCCTCTCTTTCGTCAACGGTATGCTGGCATTCAAGATTACAATGAGGTGAGTTTAAAAACTTGCCTCTTTTATTTTGAACAATAACATGACATGTATTGAAATAGAAGTGTCTTTTCTAATTTGCCATGACCAAGATTATGAATAATAACAAAGTATGTATTATCTCTTTTCTCATCTGTCATATTTATAGTGTAAATGTGAATGACGAAAGGAGAAAAGTTATGAATCTAGAACTAATTAAAAACAATATTATTATTCGATTAATTACAAAAAAGGAGTTTGATCGACTTACAAAGCAGTTAGAAGCAACAAAAGACGAATTTCCATATCGAAAATGGAACGATCTATATTTGATCTACAGATCAATACTTCCCAACCAATCAGAGGATCTTGTTACAACAATGCTTATTTCAAACTTTATCATGAAACGATTGAAGTTTACAGAAGAAGAATTGTTTCAGTTTGCAAAAACAAACACAGCAAAAAGAACAGGAATCATTGTAACGCCACTTAGTAATCCATTTAGGAATGAAATGTCTGCTAAAACTGATATCTGGAACTTTTCAGATGACACTAGCGATTCGACAATTCTATCTAATAGAAATCTTATGAATGGAGCAGCTTTAATTTTGTGTGACGAGGTAATGGATAAAGTTGTAGAACATTATAAAGTAAATGTTCTTTATATCTTACCGTCATCCATCCATGAAGTAATCATCATTCCTGATAGCGATTCCGTTGATGTCGAATATCTAAAGGATATGGTCTATGAGATTAATCGTAGTACTGTTGCACCCGAAGAAAGATTAAGTGATCATGTATATAAATATACATGTGCAACAAAATCTTTTGAAATGCTATAATATTGTTAGATTCAGAAAAGCAGAGGAGAAATATCTTCTCTGTTTTTTTATCTTTTCTCTCATCGCTCATATTTAAACTGAAACATTTAAAATGACGATTCAGAGAAAAGGAGAAGAAATTATGGGATGGACAAGTTATGAAGCTACATATTTTAAGAAGAATGGAGACATCGACAGAAAAGCTGAGTGTGATGCATATTTCATGAGAGATAATGCAGGTCATTATAAGGTAGTGAAATCAAGCATGAAAGGGACTGTTTACTATGCTGCTGTTACAACTCTTACCAAATATATCGGAAAAGATGAAAATGGGAAAAACATGTATGAGTTGATTCCAGAAGATAAACAGGAAGTGTGGGCAGCTGTATTCTTAACAAGAACAGAAGAAGGACGATATTTTCATTATAAAGATCAGGATGAGACAGCTGGACCATGTGAAGATCATTGTCCAAAATGCATTCTGGATCTTTTAAGCAATACTGACCATGAGCTTGCATTAGATTGGAGAAAGCGCTGCAGAAAAAATATCCAAAAGAGCAACAAGCTTTCAAAATTAGATCGTTTAAAAAATGGATCTGTAATCCGATTCCCTTCAATATTAAGCTTCACGAATGGAATTGATGTTGGTGATGAAATGACTCTGACAAAAATAAATCGCAAATGGATCTATGAAAAATATGGAACCCGATATTCTTTGAAAAAAACATACATCAATCCTAGTTACGAAATTCTTGTGGAAGCATAAATTGTAAAATTTTTTAATGAAAGACTCCAGATAGACTCGGCAACGGGTCTATTTTTTTATATATGAATTTTCTTTTTTCTCAAATCTCTCATATTTGTAGTAGATGAAAAAAACATCGAGTTTTTGGAAAGGAGGGAATCCGTATGGATGTAGTGAATAACATTTGTCAGTTTCTATCAGCATCTACGAATCATACATTTATGATCTTGTGGGCTATCGGAGTCTTGTTTTTCATCATTATGGAATTTATGACTTTTGGACTTACACATATTTGGTATGCATTTGGGTGCATTTTTGCTGGAATTGCCGCATATAATGATGTTTCTATCTTTTTACAGTTAGTGATCTTCATTGTGAGCAGCACAGTCTTAGTTCTTTTAACCAGACCGATCGCAGAAAAACATGTCAATGGAAAAACAAAAAAAACCAATATCGATCGATTGATCGGACAAACAGCGATCGTAAAAGAAACGATCAATAACAAAAAAGAGCAGGGAGTCGTCCGAATTAATGGAATGGATTGGACTGCCAGAGCAGAAGAAATTGACGAAGTTATTTTAAAAGGAAAACCAGTTGAAATTTTAGACATTCAGGGGATCAAGTTGATCGTCAGAAAGAAAAAGTAGGAAAAGGAGAAGAATATGGTATCTATCATTTTAATTTTAATTGTAATCGCAATTGTTGGATTAGTAGTTGCTACATCAATTCGAATCGTTCCACAGGCAGAAGCTTATGTCGTAGAAAGATTGGGAGCTTATATGGAAACATGGGAAGTTGGGTTCCATGTAAAAGTTCCATTTATGGATAAAGTAGCTGCTTACGTTCCATTGAGAGAACAAGTGGAAGATTTTCCACCACAGCCTGTGATCACAAAAGATAACGTAACCATGAAAATTGATACTGTCGTTTATTATCAGATCACAGATCCTAAATTATTCTGCTATGGTGTTGATAATCCAATCAAGGCGATTGAAAATCTGACCGCTACAACTCTTCGTAATATTATTGGAGATCTGGAATTAGATGAAACATTAACTTCCAGAGAAACGATCAATACAAAAATGAGAGCTGCATTAGATGAAGCAACAGATCCTTGGGGAATCAAAGTTAATCGTGTAGAACTTAAGAATATCATTCCACCAGAAGAAATTCAGGATGCAATGGAAAGACAGATGAAAGCAGAACGAGAACGAAGAGAAGCAATCCTTCGTGCTGAAGGAGAAAAGAAATCTGCTGTATTACGTGCTGAAGGAAATAAAGAATCATTAGTTCTTCAGGCAGAAGCTGAAAAAGAAGCAGCAATTCTTCGTGCAGAAGCAACAAAAGAAAAAGAGATCAAAGAAGCTGAAGGTCGCGCAGAAGCAATTCGTGCCACAAGAAAAGCAGAAGCTGATGGTATTAAATTTGTAAAAGCTGCAGAAGCAGAAGGAATCAAGTCTATTAAAAATGCTGAAGCAGATGATACAGTCATTCGATTAAAGAGCTTAGATGCATTTGCAAAAGCTGCAGATGGAAAAGCAACAAAGATCATTATTCCATCTGAAATTCAGGGAGTTGCTGGACTTGTTTCTTCAGTCACAGAGATTGCAAAGGATGTAAAACCTACAACAAAAGCGGACAAATAATCATAGAATCCCTGGGATAGTTTTTCTGGGGATTTTTCTTTTTAAGGAAAGGAAAAGATGTGATGTTCAGTATCATTCTAGATCAATCTGTCAAGACAAAAGATAATGTCCCAGTCGTAATTGATACGATTGTTTATTGATCTAAGCAGAATACCCCGTCCACAATGATAGTTGCGCGGGGATGAATGCGGGCTTCCTTTGAAATGTAAGAATCTTATATATGAGAAATATCTTTCAGAAAATCTATCATATTTAAGATGTAAGACTTAAGAAAGGAAGAACGACGGGGAATGATATATCGAGTGGTAAGAACTGTATTAAAACAGAAGAAAGACCCCGGATTATATGAATATCTGGATCATCATATGCACTTATCAAACAATCTCTATAATGCGACATTGTTCCGGATCCGGCAGAACTTTACTTCTCGGAAGAAAGAGCATCCGACAGAGAATGAGCTGGAAGTACAGCGTGAGATCGAAGAGACATTAGAGCTGTGTCCACACCTGAAACGTCCGAAATCTGTTCTGGGTTATAAGTTTCTGGAACGGATGATGCGTGTGATGGATAATCCGGATTTCTTTGCAGGTTTGCCTTCCCAGACGGCAGAAGAATGTCAGAAAGCAGCGGTCCATGATTTCCGCAGCTGGTTAGCTTCTTTGAGAGAATATAAGAAGCATCCGGAAAAGTATCTGGAAAAACCGAAAATGCCACATTATAAGAAGAAACGTTCGATCTCCACGATCACCTTTTCCAATCAGGGCTGCAAGATCAAGGAAGGAAATATCCTGCGGTTCGCTCTTACAAACGAAACGATCCATCTGCCGTATCAGCCGGAAGGACGATTAAAGGAAGTAAAAGTAAAACCGTATTACGGAGATCTGCTATTGGTCTGCACGTTTGAATGTCCAGATCCGGAAGAAAAAGTGAAAGGATCCGGGGCCTGTGCCATTGATCTTGGTGTTGAGAACATCGCAGCCATCGTGAGCAGCAAGGGAGATTGCTGGCTGTACAAAGGCGGTGTGCTCAAAGAAAAGAACCAGTGGTATAACAAACAGATGGCAAGGCTTCGGTCGATCGCAATGAAAGGACATGACACGAAAGAAGCAGCAAAGATGGGATTGTTGAACACAAAACAGATGCGAAGATTGCATCAGAAGAGAGATCTGTTCTTCCACAATGCGATGCACAAGATCAGTTCCAGGATTGTTCAGGAATGTATGGATCACGGGATCACTACGATCGTGATCGGAGTCAATGAACGATGGAAACAGAGTATTGAGCTTGGAAAGAATGCACAGTCCTTTGTCCAGATGCCATTCTATCAGTTACGAAAGATGATCGAGTACAAGGCAGAGCGTGTCGGGATCGAAGTGATCAGTCAGGAAGAAAGCTATACGTCAAAAGCGGATCTGACTGCAGGAGATCATATTCCAACGTATGGAGTGGATGATGAAAAGGCAAAGTTTTCCGGAACAAGAGTCAAACGTGGACTCTATCAGAATAAGGAAGGGAACCTATTCAATGCAGATCTGATCGGCGCAGGAAATATCTTAAGAAAGAAATTTCCAGAGACTTTCTCAAAGATCACGGACTTTTCTTTCTTGCAGAATATCAAAGTTATACAAGTATTCTCGTAAAAGAGATAGGGGCTGCGTGAGCCAGCCTCAGTTGGTACGGACAGCGAGGTGTTTTTTTTTCGAAATATTTCGTCAGAGATGGGTAACTGTCACGACTACTGGAAACCCCTTCCATAGGGATTATGTACCGCATGGGAGTGGTAGTTCATGAACCAATAGGATATGAAGAAACACATCCTTTTCATCCAATACCACCCCAAGCAAGTTTTCTGCAGGTCATACAGTATCATCCCATAATCTCAACATTTTGTGCAATCTGCGGAATAATATTTTTTCTGTATGTTGCATATAACGTGATAAAGACTATCGAAATGCATGTTAGCGGAAAAGAGAAGGATGCCAGATTGTTAATGCATCATTGTATCAATGCCTTAATAAATCTAAAAAATGTAAATATAAAAGATTTGAAGGAAGAGAAAGGAAGGAAGAGAAAGCGATGATTGGCGAAGTTAATGTATATCTGACAAACCCAGGTGACCTTAATCCTGAAAAAGTGATTGACTATTATTCAGATTCTGATTTTGAATACAATCTTCGTATCGGAGATTACTGTAAAGTTGTATTAGATAGAGAGGAGCCAACTCATTGGATATCTGGTATCATAATTGAGATCAACGAAGAAGAAAATTCTTTTTCAATAATAGATTCTGATGGTAATATCATTAAAATTGAGTGTGATCATATTCATAATATATGTTCTAAAGAAGAATTACAAAATCTAATGAAAGGGAAGAGTATAAAATGATTTTGCAAGAAAAAATTAAAAATACCAGTTTGCTGAATAAAGAATTATCCAACGAAGAAGTCAAATCAATTGTTGAACCAGCAAGAGAATCAGTCAATGCAAAAACAGCATTGTTTTCAATTCGTCCGGAATATGTAGAAAAGATTTTCAATGGAACCAAAAAGTTCGAATATCGAAAACAGCCAAACAGAATTCCAATTAGCAAAATACTGATATATGAGACAGCTCCAATCATGAAAATTGTGGGAGAAGCAGAAGTTGAAAAAGTTCTTGTGGATACACCAGAAGTGATCTGGGAAAAGACCAAAGAATATCCTGGAATAAACAAAAAGTTTTATGATCAGTATTTTCGAAAGCGAGATACTGCAGTTGCTTACCAATTGAAAAATGTGATCAAATTCGATATTCCAAAAGAATTAAGCGATTTTGGGATTAAAAGAGCCCCACAATCATTCTGCTATCTGCCATGAAATCTTATATGTGAAAATAATTTTGTTTGAATTCTTTCATATTTATATTGAAGATGAAAACTATATTCGAAGAAAGGAAAATATATGGCAGGATTAGATAATAACATGCTTTCAGTTATTGAATGTTTGGCGAAAAATAAAATACAGGATGCGAAAAATGCAGCGATCGTATGCTGCAAAAATGATACAACAAAAAAGAACGCAGCGAATCTTAATTACTATCAAAAACTTTTAGAAAATGGAAACTCAACATTTATGGAACTTCCTCCAAATCTTCAAGCCTATATGTCATTAGAAGATGTTTCCGGATTTCGTGAAGATCGATATTATGTTGGAGAAAAACAACAGAAACTGTATGATCAGATTCTTGTAGGAACAAAAGTATCAGATAGACTAATGGAATATGGCATTTCCTATCATAATAGTACGCTTCTATATGGGGTTCCTGGAACAGGAAAAACTGAATTTGCAAGATATGTTGCATATAAATTGGGGCTTCCATATGCATATTTGAACTTTTCTAATCTGATTGATTCATATATGGGAAAAACGGCACAAAATTTATCAAGAATTTTCGATTATTGCAAAGGAATGAAATGTGTATTGATGTTGGATGAGATTGATTGTATAGGACAAGCTAGGCAACATAATTCCGGCCCAGATGCAGAAATGGGACGAATTGTCATATCTCTGATGCAATGTCTGGATAATCTTGTACATGGACAGATTGTAATTGCTGCAACAAACAGAGAAGACATTCTTGATAAAGCATTAAAACGAAGATTTCGTAACAAAGTGGAATTTACAAAATTCAATGAGAATGAAGAGCTTAAAATGATTGAAAAATTTGTAGAAAGCATTGATCTTATGGAAATGGATCAGGAGCTAATCGAATATACAAAGGGTAATCATACACAATCTGAGACAATGGATTTTCTTGTGGAAAAGTTGATTCAAAAGGTAAGCAAGGAAGTGATCTAAATGCCTCAGAAAATAACATCCTTAGAACAGATTTATCAAATGTTGGATTTGTTTTATGCAAATAAACATTTGTACGAAAAATACGTAATTTCAGAAGAAAAAAGGAACAGGAACTGAGAGGAGAGTAATACCTTCTCTCTTTTTTATATGTGATTTTTCTTTCTCATAAAATCTATCATATTTGTAACAACAAGGAGGTTATTCATATGAGATATATTGGAAATACATTGAAGAGAAGAATGGATATGTTAGAAATCAATGCTGCTACTTTGGCAGAGATGACTTTTATGGATGAATGCCTGATCAGAAATATCATCAATAATAAAATCCCATATGAGAAGATTGATAAATTTGATATGGCATTAATTTGTAATCTTCTTCATTGCGATGAGCAATACTTTGCACATCCAAACATACATAATGATTTTCTTGATAGAGTATTCGACAAAGAAAAAGATTCGAATACGTCCATGAAAGTAAAAATAAAAATTCGGGATTTTTTGAGTGATTTCATGTTTGTGAATGAAGTATTGTCAGATGAGCAGAAGAAGAATTTTATATGTGAGAAATAAAAATTGTAAAATCCATCATATTTATATTAAACGAACGCGAAAGGAAAGAAAAAATGAAAGAAGCATACCCTGTTTTTCTAACAGAAGATACAAAAGGAAATGGATTCTTGGTGTATGTCCCAGGACTTGAAATCCATACAGAAGGAACTGATCTATATGATGCGATTCAAATGGCAAGAGATGCAATTTCTTTAAAAGTAGCAGATCTGGAATTGGATGAAAAAGAAATTCCTACACCAATGACTTATGAAGAAGGATTTGCTAAGGTTTCGAAAGAATATGGATGTTTGGAAGGAATCATGACTTACGTAGACATTAACACGGAATCTTATCTAAGCCGTTTGAAAAATAAATCTGTTAGAAAGAATTGTTCTATTCCTGTTTGGATGGACGATGAAGTCAAAAAATATGGAATTAGTTGTTCAAAAGTGTTGCAAAATGCATTAGCTATGAAAATTGCAGAAGAACGTGAAAAAGATAATATAGGAGATATCAGGAATGAAAATAAAAAGTGGTAGAAAAATGGATATAAAATTTAGTTCAAAATTAGAAAATATATACTTAAATGAGGGAACATATAATTTGCTGATCGGAGCTATTGTATTATATGGATTGCTGATCAATCTCATTACATGTGCGTTTTTCGGAGATTATGTAGCAAAGATTCCAGTAAAAGTATTGTTAATTGGATATCTGATTATCGCAATTATAGGGATTGCTGTATTGACATTTTGTAAGTCGATAATTTTGAAATTCATAGGCTACAATATGTTGATAATTCCATGTGGAGTAACACTGTCTACAACCTTAAATGATTATGTTGAAAAATCAGATATTGTATTAGAAGCATTGATCATTACAACGATTATTACTGTTTGCATGGTCGTTCTTAGCTCTATTTTTCCTAAATTTTTTCTGGGAATTGGAAGAATGCTTTTTGTTGCATTGTTAGGCATTATCATTGCGTATATTGTATGTTTTTTTGCAGACTTAAATTCTGGAATTGTAACATGGATTTCAGCGATCGTATTTTCTTTATATATCGGACATGATTTTGTGTCAGCACAGCATGCATCCCATAATGTAGCAAATGCGATCATTTTTGGTGCAGATATCTATTTGGATCTGATCAATCTTTTTGTTGATCTCTTGGCAATCTTAAAAGACAATGACTGATTACTTATATATATGAAGATAGATCACAGAAAGGAGAATGCAAAGTGAAATCAAATATTAATTACACATATCCGAAATATGTTTCCGTAGAACAGTCCGATGGACAAATTGTTCAAATTTTGTATAAAGATATCAAGAATCATGAGGAATTTATTAAATGATTATACGGATGAAGGAATAGATGAATATGAAAAAGAGGCTTATACCCAATTGAAAGATCTGAAAAAGCAAATTAGAGAAAATCCTCAAGTAGTTCTTGCTTTAGATTTGCCCACATGGAGATATGTAGTCAAATCATAAAAACATAATTGAAAAAATACCAAAAACAGATTAGTTGTTCAATCGCTAGTCTGTTTTTTGTTAATATCAGCCAGTTCTATCATTTAAAATCTTATATATGAAAAATATCTTTTGAAAAATCTCGCATATTTAAATAAAGAAGAAAATGTAAATGTTTCACCTTGGGATAGAAGGAGAATGGAGAAATGACAGAAACATCGAAAGAAAAAATTGAAGAGCTGATTGAATATTACAAAGAATATGAAGACAGTCCACAGACAGAAAAATGCTTACAAGAATTATTAGCATATAAAGAAACCGTAACAGGAATTGCAAGAATGCTGGGCGTTACTCAGTACGATATCTCAAATAAGGATGCAGAACTATTAGACGTGAATCTTAATAATGATGCTATCAAAAATGCAATAGATAGATACAGAGCTTGTACAAATACATATCTAAACAAAATTACAATCGTGGCATTAAAGGAGTTATTAGAATATAGGAAAACAGAATTAGCGCCAGATCAAGTAAACAAAATGAAAGACGAACTTAATTATTACAAAAGAGAGTTTTGTTACATAAAAGAACAGTATGACCAATTGCTGCATGACATGGATGAAGTCAATTAACTCATGACTAAAGTCACGAGCTTGCAGAAGTTTTGTGAATTAGTTAGTGCGTTAATGAGCAGAAACAAGATGTCAGCGATCTTCTTTGGAAAGTGGACACTCTGGGATTCTCTAGTCCCAGACCTTGTCAAGCTGACACCAAGTTTAAGAAGACCAAAAATTCGTCATGTACAGGCTTACCACCGAAGCGGGGATCCCGTTGATCCCTGAGAGACTACATGACACCAAAAAAAAGAAAGGAGGCATCAAGGATGTCAGAATATATTTATGTCTTAGGCATCGATGGAAATCCGCAGATGCCGACCAAGCGAAAGAGACATGTCGAACAACTGTTACAGACAGGAAGAGCACGCATCTTCCGGCAGGTCCCTTTTACAATACAGTTAACTTATAAAAACGAACCAGTCTTGCAGCCAGTCACGATCGCAGAAGATCCCGGACGTTCTAATATCGGGATGGCCGTGGTATCTCTGAGTGGAGAACTATTATCCGCAGCGGTTGTGCAAACGAGAAATAAAGAGATCGTTAAACTGATGGAAAAACGAAAGCAGCATCGCAGAGCTTCCAGAAATGGAGAACGAAAGGCAAGACAGCGACTAGCCAAGAAATGTCATACGATGATCAAGACTGGATTCCTGATGCGAAAACTTCCGATGTATGGAAAAGATAAACGAGTACGATGCAATGTGATCAAGAACACAGAAGCCAAGTTTTGCAATCGAAAACGAGAAGATGGATGGCTGACACCAAGTGCGGAACATCTGGTGCGGACACACATCAATCTGATCCATAAGATGCAGAAATTCCTGCCGATCACCGATGTCGCGATCGAGATCAACCGGTTCGCTTTTCTATCTCTGGAAGATCCGAGCATCAGTGGTGTCGATTTCCAGAATGGACCGTTAAAGGGTTATGATGACTTGAACGCAGCCATTGAAGATCTGCAGGATGGGCACTGTTTAATGTGTAACAGTCCGATCGAGCACCGGCATCATATCGTACCACGGAATATGCAAGGGTCCAACACGATCGGAAACATCGCAGGATTATGCTGCAAATGTCATGAGAGAGTCCATAAAGATGCAAGATTTGAGGACCGTCTGAAGAAAAAGAAAGCTGGGCTGAACAAACGTTATGCAGCGGTCAGTGTCTTAAATCAGGCGATTCCATTTATCTGCAAGCGACTGGAACAGGAATTCGGGAAGGAACATGTTCATTACTGTTCTGGACGAGATACCTCCATGGTCCGAAGATCCCTTGGATATCATAAGACAAAAGAAAAGCAGCTGCATGAGGTCGATGCCTGGTGTATCGCAGTTCTTGCTTTACAGCATGTCCCAGAGAAAGCCCCAGAGTTCGATCATGTGCATGAGATCCTGCAATTCCGCAGACAGGATCGCAGCCGGATCAAAGCTCAGACCTCTCGTGCATACTATCATGAAGGAAAGAAAATTGCCAAGAACCGCAAAAAAGCGGAAGGGCAAAGAGAAGATTCCCTTCAGGAATGGAGAAAACGTCAGGTCGAGAGATATGGAAAAGAGCAGACCAGAAAAATGATCAGTCAACTGGAAGTTAAAGAAAATATCCGACGTTACAATCGTCTGGATCGTCTCATGCCAGGAGCTGTCTTTTATTATCAAGGCGTTCGATATGTCATGCGTGGACAGCATAGCAATGGACAATATCTTCAGGCGGTTGGAATGGGAGACAAGGATTTCCCTGCAAAGAAATGCAAGATCGTTGTTCACAATCAGGGTCTGGTCTTTGTGTCATAAAGATCTCTGCGTTCTCCTCTCACGACTAAAATCACGAGTCTCCGAACGCAGTATTAATAAATAAAGGAGAAAACCTATGAATAACCTATTAAATACGTTATTAGAAGAAAAAGAAAAACTTGATAAGTTGTATCAGATGGAAGAACAGCATCGAAAAAGAATTCACGAAACCTTGGATACATTAACTATTGATCAAATCAAGGAAATGTCATTAGAAGATAAGATATTACTGAGAGAAACGTTTTTGCTTTCTATCGATGACATGAAAATGAGAGAAGCTTTATACATAGAAATCCGAAGAGGTTTAATCAAAGAAAATGGAGCTGCAATACATTATCCATTTTTAAACGAATTGACGTTCTTGACAAAAGAACAAATTTATGAGTTTGATGGATTTGTTGCTCGAATGCGGAACTTAAATGCTTTATACAAAGATTTAGCAGAGACGGAATTCAACAATACCTCACAAGAAGTTGCTGAATATGACAATACAGAATACAAAGCAATGGAATTAACTGATGATCAATGGAAACAGATTATTGATATGCTTGTAGAACATAAGGTTGGAAAATGCATGTTGAAAATATCAGCTTGTGCTTCTGGAGATACATGTTGGATTGATCAAACAGAATACGAAAAAGTAAGATCTGGAAATGCTTCTGAAGAAGAAAAAGAAGAACTGTATGATCAAATTCATGAAAATACTTGTGGATATTGTGAAGTATCTATGTGTTGTGAGGATCTTGGTTATTCAAATTTCATGGATGAAATTAAAATTTGTGGATTGATTTTTCGGAAAGATCAAAAAGAATGAGGTGTGCTTATGAATTTATATGAATATAAACTTGTTGTTGGCAAAATCAAAGTAAAAAAATATGAAGTAACGGAAGGCAGAACAGCTTACAAATTAAATAGTTCTTCTACCAGAGATTGTTTTGAATACAATGATTCTAACAATCTTGCGAAAAATGAAATGGAAAAAGTACTAAACAAACAGAAAGAATGGGAGCGAGATAATTCCTTATTCATGGATGGAGATGTGCTGTATTTTCATAGTACAGACAATGATATCAAAAAAGCAAAAAAAGAGTTCGGAAACTATCTAAAAAATGTGTTGAGAGAATATGACAGGATTCTGGCTAATATCAAGAAAAACAGATTTGTGTTAACAGCAACGGGCAAACAATTATATAATGACAAGATCAAAATTGAGGAGGTAGATTAAAATGGAAACAAAAGAACTGATCAAAGAATTAAGGATTTTAGAAAAATCATCGAAATTGGGAGAGCAGGCATGCATTTGTGGAGAAGCAGCAAGTTGTTTAGAAGAATTACAGCAGGAAATTGAAATTGCAAGAAGATTAGAAAAAATCAAAGATCGCAGATTGAATCCTTCTTCAGATACAATACTTTCTGAAGATAAGGAAAATAGTCATTTGGTAAAAAATGTTATGAAGCCATTAAAGTCACTTTTAGAAGATGACCGCAAACTCTATATTACGGGATTTGATTATGAAATCACTCCTTGTATTTTGGATGTGGATGAATCCTTGTTAAATGGATGGGTTGGAGATTATTTTGTGCACGACCTTATGATTCTAAAGAACGATATTTATGTTGCGCAGATCGATCTTTCTAATCTTGTTTTAAAAACATGGGTTCAGAAATATGGATGTAAAGAAGCGTTGTATACTTTAAAAGAAAAAAGGTTATTGTAAAGAATGGAATAATATATTGGGAGCTCAGGAATGAGCTTCTTTTTTTATATGTGATTTTTTGTTTCTTGGATTTCTTTCATATTTGTAGTAAGAAGATATTACTAAGAAAGGTGTGATATAGTCATGAACATATATAGGCTTTTTGACAAAGTGAGTGAGGATGACTTAAACCTCATATGGCAGGATTATACCGAATCAAAGAAAACTGGGAAAAGATGTGAAAGTTTCGTAAAATATGCTAGAATGTATAAAAGCGAACTTTATCCGGACGGATACTTAGATTTCATTATGATTATGGATATTGTTGAAAAACAGTTTTTTGTAGAAATCGCTGAAAGACATTTTGGAAAGGAAGAATCTGAATATGGCAAAATATGAAGGAACCTATGCTTGTGGACACGATGGCGTAGTAAATGTGATTGGAAAAATGCGTGATAGGCAACGAAAAATAGATTATGCTTTTTCTCATCTATGTCCACAATGTGCGAAAAAAGAAAGAGAACAACAGATTGTAGAAGAAAATAAAAACTCTGAGGTGCTGTCAAAAGAATATGGATTCCCAGAACTAACAGGATCAGAAAAGCAAGTGGCATGGGCAAATACAATTCGATTGGATTTTTATAATGAATTTGAAAATAATAGGACGGCACAGGAAATGATTGAAAACGAAACAGTAGCTTCTTTCTGGTTAGATTTAGATCGATTCAACAGCAAAAGAGAGTTTTTAACTAAATATGAACGAACTAAAAAGAAAAGGAACGCAGAGAAAGAATTATTGATATTGATGCTGTTGCCCCAGAAGATTTGCAGTATAAAGGCGTTGTAGAAATCGTTAAGAAACTTGATAAAATATGTCTGTTTTATCTGAAGAATCAGGATTTCATCGATTTGGCTAAGACAAAAGGCTATAGATGGAATGAAGATGATTGCTGCTGGTATCGTCGTTTGAATGAAGAAACTGGAAAATATCCTGATCGAGCAGCTGAAATTGGCCATGAATTATTAAGAAATGGATATGCAATTTGTATTCACGATGCTGAAATTACAGAAAAAGCAATTACAGGTGATTATGAAAAAGAAAGAACAAGATGGATTGAATATGATTCCAAAAATAAAGTTCTGGCATTACACTGGAGTGGAAGAAACAACGAAATTTACAATGCATCCAGAAAAATTATAAATAGCCGATATAATCGTGAAAAGGGATGCGTAGAAATACCTGTTGCTCATTATCGATCAGTAAATAATTTTGCCAAAAAATTTGACTTCTGCTATACTGAAGATGCACTTGAAGCTATTGAACAATATAAAAAAGAACAGCGAGAAATGAGAAGGGTTAAGGTAGATAAATAATGGAATATATACATCATTATACACTGATGACAGGGCATATGCGGAAATCATATTCGAATGAAGTCGAAAAAGAAATAAGAATTCGAGTAAGAGAGCTTATTAAATTCGAAAGAGGTATTTCATGTAATTACACAGTTCCATTCATGGACGAAACAAAATTGCACATTGTGGCCGATGGATCCTTTTATTCTGCAACAGTCATGATAGAAGCTAAAGGTGAAGATATTGTGTTGTTGACAACAGTAGGTTGTAAGGACGAAACTGGATTATCATTTGCTATGAAAGCGATTAATGACGCTCAAAAAGAGTTGACTGGAAAAGAATTAGGAGAGTGTCATCCAAAGCTTCCATTCATAATGGATATCCCAACTCCATTTTGTTTTGTAATTACAGATTGGTCCGGAGATTTCTGTAGAACACTAGCTTGGTCAATCTTTGATGATGACTCAGTCAATGAAGCGTCAGAAGAAAAAGCTGAATCAAACACAATTCGTAGAAGTGTTGAAGGGCTTTCAGGAGTTCGAAAAGATAATTACAAAGGTTTGCCAGAAGAATTAAGAGAATTTAATTATTATTTTCCAGACTGTGGACACTCTATTATGGCAATCCCGGAATGTAAATTAAATGAAGCAATTGAAGACGGCGATTTAGATATGTTTGAATGCCCATTTCCAGTAAAATATGTTTTGCAAAAAGGATATAGGATTTATGAAAAACACGTCATATGCGAAGCAGAATATCATCCTGCATTTGGATTGAGCGTTGATGAAAAATGGGACGAATTTTAAAATTTTTGCGAATGATTTTTAACAGGAGATAGCAAAAATGGAAAATATTGAAAGCATTTATAAAAAAACAGATAATGAATTAATTACAGCATATAAAAAATATAAAGATAGATTAGGACATGGAAAATTAACTATTTCGGAACAAGGAATGTATATCAAATTACTAACGGAAATTGGTGATCGTTGGATAAAACAAATTGAAAATAAGTAAATAAAATATTTTTAAGGGACCAGAAATGGTCTCTTTTTTATATGTGAAAAATTATTTTTAAATTTTCTCTCATATTTGTAATAAATGAAGAAAGGAGAAAATGAATGTTTCAAATTATCACGATTGCATTAACAGTATTGGTCGCATGGATCACATTATATGACCGGGAGGAAAGAAGTATTTATCTCTCGAAAAAAGCGGTTTGGATTCTTGTTCCTTTTATTGCATTCTTGTTGTCATTTTGTATTGTAAAAGTTCCTTCAAATAATGTAGGAATTCGCTGGAGTATCCTTAGTGGAACCAGTGAAAAAACATTAAATGAAGGAATCGCATTCAAAACACCATTGGATCAGATCTACTGTATCCCAACAACGGTTGAAGAACGAACGATCAAAAAGGTCAATATCCAAACAAAGGATGCCCAGTTTGTGACAGCACAAGTCAATGTGAAATTTCGCGTAAACCAGAAAGATGCATTCAAAGTATATAAGCGTTATACGACTCTTGATACTTTAAAGAAGAATATCATTAGCAATTATGCTCAAAAAGCAATTGGAACAGTTGCAACCCAGTATAATGTAATCGATGTCTTAGGGTCAAAGAAGAATGAGATCTATGACTTATCTACCAAAACATTGTCTAAAATGTTGAAGTCTGAAGGTGTTGAGCTTGTGCAATTAACTATCAAAGATATGAACGCAGGCAGTGAGATTGAAAAGGCAATTGCAGATGAAGCTGTTGCAAAGAAAAGAGTAGAAACAGCAGAACAGAATCGCCTAAAAGCTCAGAAAGATGCAGAAACAAAGATCATTAATGCAAAAGCAGAAGCAGAGTCTAATAAGATTTTGGAAAAGAGATTAACCAATAAGCTTCTTGTGCAGCAATATCTGAAGAAATGGGATGGAAAGCTTCCAACTGTTTCAGGCGATGGAAATACAATGATCGATATTTCGCAGCTGATGAAATAATTTTTAAGGGACCAGAGATGGTCCTTTTTTTTTGTATGGATATTTTTTCTTTCAAATCTCTCATATTTAAAGTGAAACATAAAAAAAATAATGGCAATACCAAATATTTTTATGTCTTTATATAATGGATGAATTGAACTGAATGTATAAATAAAAAGAAAAATTGGTATTACACACAAAATAATTATGTGTAACATCAAAAATCAGTTTAAAAATAAATTTGAAAAAATGTTAATATATGGTGGTTAATTCGCCTGGGTTTCGATATCATTTGAGTAGAAAAACAAAAACAGAAAGGAATTGATAAAAATGAATCAAGAAAAATTTATGAAAAAAATATTAGCTGCAGGAATAACAAATGAAGCTGTTTCTGCAGAAGATGCAATGGAACAAATGATAAAAGAAAAAAACAGGGTATTGCAGATTGGCAAAAGTTTTGTTATTTATGATCCAAATGGGAAAATCATGAGACATACTGCTGCAGGTTTTAAAAAAGAAGAATATAAAGTAAAAGTTCTTGATCTTGTGCAGATGAAAGAAGAGAATCATTACAATCCTCTGTATTATTGTAGGAATGAAGCAGAAGCAATGTCTTATGCGAGATATCTGATCAATAAATTGGGAAATAATAATGAAGAAACATTTATGACTAGAGCAGAAATTGCGCTGTTAACAGCCTTACTCTGTTATATAAAAATGGAGCGCCCAAAGAAAGAACAAAATTTTGCTTCTATTATGAAGATGCTGCATGCTCAGATGAATGATATAGATATGAATACCTACCATTATTTAGATGATCTTTTTTTTAATCTGGAAAAGAAGAGTATGGATCATATTGCTGTAAAGCAATGGAAAGTATTTCAAGTCAATCATTGGAAAGACCAAAGACGTATCTTAGCATCTCTTGCTGCAAAATTATCCATTTTTGATCTTCCTATGATTGAACAATTAACGAGTACTGATGATCTAGAATTAGATCAGATGAAAGACCAGACAACTGTTTTATTCGTTAAAATTCCTACGTTCAATGACAGTTATGACATTCTTACAGAGTTACTTTGCTTTCAATTAATGAACATGAAAGATTGCGATCATGTAAGTGGCTGGACAGAATATCAAAAAAAGGGAAGTCCAAAAAAGGAAAGACATGAATCAAAAGCGATTGAAACTCCAAGAACAGTAGATAGAGCTTCACAAATAATTAAAAGTACTGCGGATAACAGCATTTGGGATTTTGTGTAAAAGGAGAAATAAAAATGAGTGAAAACAAAAGTATACTACAGGCATTAAGAAAAAATGTAGGTAAGACACAGGAACAGGTAGCAGAATACATGGATGTGGCAACTAATACCATTCAAAATTGGGAGCGTACTCCTTCTCAAATAAAAGAAGAACAACTGTGTAAACTCTTAGACTTTTATCATGCAACACAAAAAGAGAGAAAAGATATTGTATTGCAGATTCATAGAAATGTGCTATGTATAGATGAAGAGAATGAAGAAAATGTTACTGAACCGCTAAATAACTATAATTTCCCGGATTTTCTATTTGAAGAGAACCCACAGATCATTGAAGCGGCAAAAAATATGACTTTATCTGCTGAGGAAATGGATGTCTTTGGATATTGGTATCATAACAAATATAAATCACAAAAAATTCCATATAGTAGCGATTTTTATGAGAGTCATGGCGGATATTTCACAACAATGAAAATAATGGAGAAAATTGAATTCATGTTTAAAGGGATGGATAACAGAGATGTTAAAGATGTTAGAGGAGGAACCCTTCCAAGTATTATGAAAGACATATATGATTTTGGAATTCTTTATCCTAATCAACCATATTCCTATTGTTCAGAATCTAGACATTACATAGTATTAACACTCCACCAGCTTCTTTATGATAGATCAAAAAAGAAATCAGAAGATATCAGTTGGCTGTATGAGGATTGCAGAAAAGTAAAGGATCCTCTTAAAATCGGTACTAGTTCACAACCTGATCGAAAATATGGACTCGTGAAAGACTTTGTTGTTCTTGAAAAAAATACTTCAAATTGCGATTATCAGTTAAAACGACATCAGTACTGTGAAACATGTGAGCCAGAACTATGCGATATTTTCAGAAAATGCAGCATTTATGAAAGGTGCTTTCAGATTGAGAAACGTGAATTCACAGATGAATCATATCTGAAAGAGAAGAAAAAACATGAAGAAGATCTCAATGAATATAATAAACACCCAGCTTTATACGATCATGCTCCAAAAAATTTTACTCCTCAATATGAATACTGGCTAAGTTTAACAAATCTTGGAAAACAGTTTGTTGAGTGGGTAGAAGAAGAAACCAGGCAATAAAAGATCCTTCGGGGTCTTTTTTTTGTAAATATTATCATTTTTACTATCTTTCATATTTGTCATGTAAATAATGACGAATAGAGAAAGGAAAAACAAATGAAAAAAGAAAAAATAATTTTAAAAAATGATCAAGAGAGTAGAACAATCTATGGTTCTGTTTGGGTGCCAGAAGGTAAACCAGTAGCAGTTTTACAACTCATTCATGGGATGACAGAATACATTGATCGATATGATGAGTTTGCAACATATTTTACAAACTTAGGATATCTTGTATGCGGATTCGATTTAGAAAGTCATGGAAGAGCTGCTCATCAGGAAATTCATGGATTGTATATCGATCATTGGAATAATCTGATTGAAGATGTTGAATTGTTCCGAAGTGAAATGCATCATCAATATCCAGAAATTCCATATGTGATGTTAGGATTCTCATTAGGATCTTTTATCCTGAGATCGCATCAATGTATTTATCCTGAGGCTGCAGACAAATTAATCTATGTTGGGACAGGACAGCCAAAAAGAAATGAGTTAAAATTTGCCCATTGGCTGATCAGTGTACTTTGCAAAAAGGATAATAAACCATCAGAACTTGTAAAAAAACTTGCTTTTGATAATTACAACCGCAAATTTAAACATTCCAAAAGTGGAATCGATTGGTTGTTAAAAGATGGAAAAGCTCAGGAAGATTATCTGAAAGATCAAAAGATCATCACAGATATGACTCCAAGATTTTTCCTTGAGTTTTTGAATGGAATGATGAGTGTTCAGGAAGAGGAGCAAAATATTTGTTATAAAAAAGATGTTCTTTTTCTTGCAGGAGAAGAAGATCCGGTAGCCAATGGATTAAATAAAGTAATTGAAAAGTACAAAAAATCCAATGCAAACATCAAAAAAAATATCATTCCTAGATTTCGTCATGATATTTTGCATGATTCATGTAAAGAAACGGTATTTCGATGTATTGCAGATTTCTTGTAAAAGAGAAACACCCTCCAACATCCTAATATTTTTTTACATTCAAATGTTTTATGAAAGAGGTCTTATCGGCCTCTTTTTTGTGCTTTTTTATATGTGATTTTCCAAAAACAAATTTTCTCTCATATTTATATTAAAGAAAATAAAGTACAAAAGGAGACACCAATTATGAAAATAGAAAAGGAAGAATTAGGAGAAAAAATGTATGACGCTTTCATGTTTCTTGCAATTATCGCATTAATCGCATGTTTATGCTTCGCTGATAAACCTCATACAGATACAATTACTGAAAAAAGAGAAACTGTAACTGTTCAGGATAAATTTTCAGAACTGGACACATCAGAAATGGTTTTGATCCAATTTGCAGATACGGAATACTACCTTACAGTTTCCAGGAAAAATGATACAGATTTGCACGATGTTGAAGTGTCAAAAAGACAATATCATTCTATTGGAAAAGGAAGCAAAGTAAAATGTATTGTTACGTATCGAAATGGTAAAGTTGATGATATTGAAATTGATGAAGATTAAGAAAGAAGTTGATTCTAATGTTTAAAGATGTGTTTGAAACCATATTTTATATTGTTGTTGGTATTGCTTTTTTTGTGGGAGCTTTTGTTGGTGCAAATCTAATAATTATAATTGCTGCTTATATTCTTATGCGTCCATTTTAGGATAAAAAGCGGGAATCCTCGGCCATTCAATGACCGAGTAGTTCACAATCAACAAAGGATTGGAGGGTATTGATTTATGATGAATTTTTTACATAATATAACACCTACGACATATGTAATAATTGGTACAATTATTATAATCATTGGTTTGGTTGTCATTTCGATAATATTTAAAGATGACTTAAATGGTTGGTATTTTAACAGTATTTTTTGGACTTTCTGTGCAACATTAGTGATATGTATAAGTGCTTCTCTATTATACAACAATGGATTGTTGCATAAGGGAAACCAACATACAGTCATTGAAATACATATCAAAAATGATGATTCAAAGAAATAAAGGAGAAAAGCTTATGAGTGGATTTGAAGATTTCGCATTCAAATATATAAGATTTATTTTGATTTCAACCATAGTTATGTTATTAATTGTTTCAGGCGAAAAAATAGGATTGGTTATTGATAAAAAACAAAGCTCTGAAACTCAAACATATGCAATTGTTGAAGATAAATATACAGATACACATATGGCTGGAGGCGTATTGGTAACAAATTACTATATTGAAGTGAAAATTGGTGATCAGAAGAAGCCAGAGAAAATACAGATTACATATGAACAATATCAGGTGATCAGCAAAGGGAGCAAAGTGCTTTGTACAATTTATTATAAGAAAGATAAAATCGTTGATGTTGAATTGGCAACAACGCATAGGAAGGAGTGAGGAAATGACAGAGGACACAAAATTAATTCTTGAAATAATTGTTCCAATAATTATCTTACTGATTATGTTTTGTGTGATGTGTTGGAATAAAGCAATAACTATTTTAATTATAGTTGGTTTCATCATCACAGCTGCGATTACTTTAATCGCTCAGATTCCAGCTGCAAAAGATAAAATTGGAACATCTGAAACACAAACGTATACAACTGTTGAAGACAAGTATATACAAACAAGCGGAAAAATTACAAATTATTATGCAAAAGTAAAAGTCGGAGATTACAAAAAGCTAGAAGTAGTGCAAATCACATCCGAACAGTATGAGGCAATCGGTAAGGGAAGTAAGATATTATGTACCGTTTATCTAAAGAAAGATAAAATTTTAGATGTTGAATTTGCAGAAGTGCATGGAAGGGAGTAAGAGAATGATTTTTGTAACAGGGGATACATACTGAGATATGTGAAAAATAACATCCTAAAATTCTCTCATATTTAAAATAAAAGGAGTGTTGAATATGAATACGAAAGACTTAATCAATCATCTGACAGAGGATATCATTAAACTGTATGACATCAAAATCCCTATCACAGATATAGACGCTGTTGTTGAAAAGCTTGGTGGAAAAGTTGTTAATACATCTGAATTACAACATAAAATGGAGAATTGCTATATTAAGAAGCATAAAGATGCATTTGTTATTTTGGTGGATGATCGTGTGAAAAACTCACCTAATAGGACAATGTTGATTGCAAGAGAACTTGGATATTTGTTTCTTTCCATGGGTTATCAGACGAATAGAAAACTATGGAACGAATGGACAGACGATACAGTATACAAAAGAAATTATGCTTTTCGTACAGAAGATGTAAAGAAAGAGTGGATGGCATATGATTTCGCATTAGCGCTCATGATGCCAGAAGATGAATACAGAAAAATTGCTAATCAGTATTCAGAAGGAAATCAGATTAAAACACGTAAGATCGCAGAATATTTCCATGTAAATTTAACTGCTGCTTGTCTTCGTGGAGAAAAATTGGGGATCATTCAATCTGTAATTTGAAATAATCATTGCTTGTTGAATTATAAATTTTCCTGTAATATAGAGTGTAATATATGAAGCTTGCAGCTTATTTTTTTAATAGAAACATATTGGAATGTAACTGATAATCTATTAAAAAGAAAGGATGAGAAACATGAAAAATGAAAAAATCTGCAAGATGTTAAATATACTAGAAAAAAAGAGCTAACAAAATAAGAAGTGATTTGTTGACAGAATTAAAATCTGAAAAGAATTTTGAATTAGCAGTTAAAATTTTTGAAATAAGTGATGAATTGTGCTTTAAAGAAAATAGAAAATATCATGAAATTACCAGACAACAAGCACGACGAACAACTGCCGAATGTTTAAATGTAATTTTTAAAGATGAAAACATAGATTTCCGAAAAGGAAGCATCACATTATTTCAAAAGCTGGAAATGTATGTTGTCAAAAAGGATCATATACAATTTTTAAGCGAATATATAGAAAACGAAACTGCTATCTTGTTTAGAGAAAATATTGATCTTGCATTAGATATACGTGATGATATAATTTGGCTTGCTGAAATTGACATGGGAAAGATTGAATATACCTTGTTAAGTGATCATTATGATAATCTTTTCAGTATCAATATTGATTGTAAGCCAGACAAAAATACAAGAGAAAAGGTAAAAAAGTGGTATAAGGATCATGGGTTTGTTTTTAAAATAAACTAAGTAAAAATACATCTGTTAAAGTAATTATGTTATAAATAATCGAGAAATATTGTAATAAAACCTATTAAAAAATCAATATAGTTATAAAAATTAATTAAGATAGAAAAATATATGAACAAATACAGGGACATCATATTTGGAATTTCTGTTTGGGTGGAATCTCATAATCGACTAACTTTCCGTGATGAAGAAACAAAAGCAACACGATTGTTAACTACTGATGAATTGGAAGAAATCATTTCAAAATATGAAGCATTAGAAAAATATATTGCTGATGTTGAGAAAAACACTCATATGGGATATGATATTAAGAGAAAGGGAGATTAAGGATGTTAATATTAAAAGAGGTAAAAAAAGCAAAACAAGATCATCAGCGGAGAAAAGCTAAGAAAACTGCATTTAAATATTCAAAAAAGCTAATTGAAGATGGATGGTATCAGATTCCAGTAGAAGGAGCTCTTTTTTCAAAAAATGGACTTGCTATTTATTACCACTTGAGAGATCCATATCGCGGACAAATGAAACGATGTAAATTCAGTGAAAACAAAGAAGAAGATAAACTCCTGGAACAGCAGTATCAGCAATTCATTCAGAAATATATGGATGATTTTGTGATTTGGGATTGGGAAGCAGAATGGATAAAAGAAAATATGGAAAGAGTTCAAAAATATAATGAATACATTGATGCTCATGCAAAAGACATTGTAAATTATGTGAATGAATGTTTTTCAAAAGATAAAAAGAAAATGAAGCAAGATATTTTGAAAATGATACATAGTATGCTAATGCAATTTGTGAACACTGAAAAAATATCATTAAATCAAACAATACACATTTTTTTGGAGAAAGAATATAAAGAAGATAATATTTCAACATTTGAATTCGGAGAATCTGAATATATTCTTTGTACTTATGGAGATGAATTAAATAACAGAATTTCACAATATGTATACAATGAAATGAAGAAATTAATAAAAAAGTATTTAGAAGATCATCTAAAAGAAAGTATTGCAGATTATAATTTTAAAGAGTTAGAAAATGAATCTTGTGGATTTGATACAATCCTTGGGGATAGTGTTGTAATAAAATTTGATTGTTATGATTTTATTTTTGAATTTGTTGGTATTGATGATCAACAAACATTGGATAAGATTAAATAATTACATTACAAAATTTAAAGTTTTTAAGGAGCCGTGCGAGGCTTCTTTTTTTTATATATGAATTTTGAGAATCTGAAAATCTTTCATATTTATAATAAAGAAGAATTTTATAGAAAGGAGAAAAAATTATGTTTGTAGGATATGTATTAAAAAAGACAGCATCAGGAACAACCAGTTATATTGTTGAAAGTCCATCAGGTGGCATCAGCAAAACAACGGATAAGAGTCAAGCAACAATCTTTAGTTCAAAAACGAAAATTAAAAAAATAAAATCACATGCTCCTAAGAAAACGAGTGGATTTATCGCAGAAGAATTGGCAAAACCAGAGTCAAAGTCTGAAGTAATTTCTGATCCTATTCCAATTCCATCTCAACAAACAAAAGAAATACAAAGTGAAGACATGAGCAAGCGGATTGTATTTCCTCAAGAAACTCGGATGAGCGTATACAATCAATCAGAAGGACGTTGTGTGTATTGTGGAAGATTCATCCCATTCGATGAGATGACAATTGATCATATTGTCCCATTGTCAAAAGGCGGAACGAATTATGAAAAAAATCTACAGTGTTGTTGTAAAGAATGCAATCTCATGAAACAAGACCTGCTAGAACGTGATTTTTATAGAAAAATGAAAGAGATCTTAAGGCATCAAGTAAAACAAAAAATCAGAAAAATAAAAAGATCCGTGATAAAACACAGACCTTAAGGGGAGTATATAGGAAGACTTGTATATTATGTAATAAGGATGTCTTCCAGGATGTTAATCCATGAATTAAGTATATCACTATTTTTCGAAAATGCAAGAAATACTTTTTTGAAGAGCATTTACCGCACTCTCGTGACTTTAGTCATGAGTTAGGTAACGCTTCCTTTTAAAGAAGATTTTTATATATGAAAGATATCTTTTTTCATAAATCTCATATTTAAGGAAAGAGGAAAAATAAGAAAGGAGCTGTTCGATATGCGGATATTTTCAACATACAGTGCTAAAATTAAAAATTACAATCATATCTTTAAAAAAACAGTATCTGTGTATCGGGAAGCTGTCGATTTTATGATCCAGGTTTGTCTTCAGAAATGGGAAGACATCCGCAAGGAAGACTATTTATGTTCTCCGGTCATTTATGTTGAGAGATTATGTCACAGGACAAAGCGAAACCCAGAAGTGTCATATGAGTCATTTGATCGGAAGTTCTATAAACTTCCAAGCTATCTTCGCAGGAGTGCGATCAGTGATGCGATCGGGAAGGTCTCTTCTTATAAAAGTAATCTGAAAAACTGGAAAGAAGAAGATCCAAAGATCCGTGGAAGAAAGCCTTCCTTTCCAAAAGCTGGGTACTCTTATCCATGTATGTATCGTGGAAATATGTATCAGCAGACTGGAAAATATGAAGCAAGGATCAAAGTCTATATCCGCAACACCTGGGACTGGCTGACGATCAAGCTCCGAAGATCTGACATGGATTATATCGAACGCAGATGCAAGGCAAGGAAACATTGTTCTCCGATCCTGCAGAAGCGTGGAGATGAATGGTTCCTGGATTTTCCTATGAAAGAATATATCGAATTATGTGATACAGACGTTGCGGACCGGATCATCTGTGCGGTCGATCTTGGGATCAACTCTGCTGCAACGGTCAGTGTGATGCGTAGTGACGGCACTATCCTTGGAAGACATTTCTTGAAACTTCCAAAGGAACAAGACTGTCTGACGCACAGCATCAACCGGA
>OLOC01000320.1_pt1 | contig 39175 bp, 36 predicted proteins | sample 1643111 | NCBI WGS metagenome assembly OLOC01 (sample SAMEA3136633, study PRJEB25190) | human gut metagenome
GTACGCCACCTTGCCAAGGTGGAGGTCGCGGGTTCGAGTCCCGTCTGTCGCTCTTTGTGAGACTTATGATTTTCATAAGTCTCTTTTTTCATTCATGTAAATTTCTGATTAAACTTTTAATTAAATCAAAAGCCCCCATTTGTCAGAGTTGTGCCAGATACACGAAAAGGGATCCGCTTTCACTTTTTTTGCAAAAGCCTGATCCCTTCTTTTTATTCTAACCTTATAGATCTACTCTTCTATTTTGCCAGCCAGTCCATTGCAATCTTCGCATACATGGCTGCGCCAAGCGGTAATGCTTTTTCATTAAACAGAATCTTTGGATTATGCTGTCCTTTCCATTTACTCTGATCCTCCACTCCGGCTCCGACTACAAAATAACTTGCCGGTATTTTTGCCGAAATCACGGCAAAGTCTTCGGATCCCATGACATGAAATCCACCGTTAATCGTTGTTCCTGGATTTTCAAGAGACTCAATACTTTTAATATACTCTGCATTCAGTTCTTCATTGCAAGTTACACTCGGAACATTGCTGAGTTCTTCAATTTCACAAGTAGTACGATAAGCTGCTGCAACAGCCGGAACAATTTCATTGATCCTCCGGATCAGCATCGTCCTTACTTCTTCATTAAATGTCCTTAGTGTTCCCTGAAGCACGCAGCGCTCCGGAATTACATTTGCTGCATTACCAGCTGTAAACTGTCCAATCGTAAGTGCTGCCTCTGCTGATGGTGGACATTCCCTGGCAATCAGTGCCTGAAGAGCATGATAAACTTCTACACCAGCGTTGATTGGGTCAATACAGCCCTCCGGTGCAGAACCATGTCCGCCACGTCCTGTAATGGTGATTTTAAAGCCATATACAGATGCCATGGCTTCCACACCATATCCAATCGTTCCATATGGAATTGCCGCAAATACATGCGCTGCAAAGGCAGCATCTACATGCGGATTCTCCAGGACTCCTGCTTCCACTGCTGCTTTCGCTCCGCGGAAGGTCTCCTCACCTGGCTGGAACAATAATTTGACCACGCCCGGCAGTTCTTCTTCATGCGCCTTTAAAATTTTTGCCGCTCCAAGAAGGATCGTAGCGTGCAGATCTTGTCCGCATCCATGCATACAGCCATTCTTTGATGCAAATTCAAGTCCCGTCTCCTCTTCTACCGGAAGCGCGTCCATATCACTTCTCAGGAGAAAACATTTATCCCCTTTTCCGATCTGAGCGATAATCACTGAAACCTCAGAAAATACCTTGTATTCTACATTCATCTCATCCAGACGTTTACTGATATATTCCACAGTCTTTGGAAGCTCCAGATCCGTCTCAGGAATTTGATGAAGATCTCTTCTCCATTTTATTTATAAGTAGATCATTCATTTCCTGCGCTTCTTCTAAAATTTTATGTGCCATATATCCCATCCTCCTTTTATTTCAACTATCATTATTATAGAATTTCGCTATAAAAAAAAATGAACATTTCTTCACTTTGACAGCCAATTCTGTTTTATGTGAAAAAATGTTCATTTTTAAAAATTGAATTATAAAATTTATTCAGCGTCCGCTGTATGCTCTTCCAGCTCCAGTCCAAGCTCTTCCAGCTGCTTCGGATCGACTCTCTCCGGTGCTTCTGTCATCAGGTCAGATGCATCTTTTACCTTCGGGAACGCGATCACGTCACGGATGCTGTCCTGTTTTGCCATCAGCATAACCAGACGGTCAAGACCGTAAGCAAGTCCTGCGTGTGGCGGCACACCGTATTTAAATGCATTCAGAAGGAATCCGAACTGCTCCTGTGCCTGTTCCGGTGTGAATCCAAGTACTTCAAACATTTTACTCTGGATCTCCTGGTTGAAGATACGGACACTTCCGCCTCCGATCTCGTTACCATTCAGAACGATGTCATATGCTTTTGCACGGACTCTTCCCGGATCACTGTCGATGTACTGAAGGTCTTCTTCCATCGGCATGGTAAACGGATGATGCATTGCTGTGAAACGGTTCTGTTCATCACTCCACTCAAGAAGCGGGAATTCTGTGATCCACAGGAATTTGTATTCATTCTTATCAAGGAGTTCCATCTGGCGTGCCAGTTCCAGTCTGAGTGCACCAAGAACATCCCATACAACTTTATTCTTATCTGCCGCAAAGAGAAGAAGGTCTCCATTCTCTCCAGCCATCGCTTTAATCAGCGCTGCTGTCTCTTCTTCCGTCATGAATTTTGAGAAAGAAGATTTGACAGTTCCGTCTTCATGGATTGCAATATAAGCAAGTCCCTTTGCTCCATAACCTTTTGCAAAATCAACCAGCTTGTCGATCTTCTTTCTGGCCATGCCACCCTGGCCTTTTGCGTTGATACCACGGACAGTTCCGCCTGCTTCAATCGCATTCTTAAATACAACAAATTCGCTGTCTTTGACAGTCTCTGTCACATTAACCAGCTCCATGCCGAAACGGATATCCGGTTTATCAGAACCGAATCTGTCCATTGCTTCCTGCCAGGTCATTCTCTGGATCGGGAGCTGTACATCGATATCCAGTACATCTTTGAACAGATGTGCAAGCAGTCTCTCATTGATATCAATGACATCATCAACATCTACAAAAGAAAGTTCCATATCCATCTGTGTAAATTCCGGCTGACGGTCTGCACGAAGGTCTTCATCACGGAAACATTTTACGATCTGGAAATATCGGTCATATCCGGAGCACATCAGCAGCTGTTTGAAGATCTGCGGTGACTGCGGAAGTGCATAGAAGCTTCCCGGATGAATACGGCTCGGTACCAGGTAATCTCTTGCACCTTCCGGTGTACTCTTGATCAGGAACGGTGTCTCGATCTCAAGGAATCCTTCTTTTGCCATGAACTGACGTGCGAGGGTAGCCACACGGCTTCTCATCATCAGGTTTCTCTGGATGTCCGGTCTTCTAAGATCGAGGAAACGGTATTTCAGACGTACTTCCTCTTTTGTCTTGGAATTCTCTTCGATTGGGAACGGAGGTGTCTCAGATTCAGATAAAATTCTGAGTTCTTCCGGTTTGATCTCAATCGCACCTGTTGCAAGATTTTCATTAACTGCACCGGAACGTTTTTCAACAGTTCCCACGATTGCTACGACAAACTCACTTCTAAGCTTTGCTGCCTTCTCAAGAAGCGCTTTATCTGTACTTCCCTCTTCAAAAACAACCTGGATCAGTCCGGAACGGTCACGTACATCTACAAAAACCAGTCCACCTTTATTTCTGTTCTTCTGTACCCATCCCATAATGGTTACTTTTTCACCGATGTTTGCCTCTGAAAGCTCTGCACACCGATGTGTTCTTTTCAGTCCTGTCATTGACTCTGCCATTCTAATTTATCCTCCTGCGTTTCTCTTTCCTTATAAATCCATAACGGAATCTTTGTAGCAGTCTGTGATATCTTCATATCCTTCTGCGATCAGCTGATCCTTCTGGAATTTCTTGTTTTTCTTCATATTGACCACCAGAACCTGTTTCCCGGCTGCGCGGTCAGCTTTTGCCATCTCAAGTACCTTGAGGATGCCTTCCTTGTGCATATTCTTTTCAAGAAGATATGCTTTTTTCTGGCGCTTGGAAGGAATCTCATATCCATTTTCCAGAAGCAGCATGACAATACGCTCAAATCCGATTGAGAATCCACATGCCGGTGTGTCCTGCCCTGTGAATTTACCGATCATCTTATCGTAACGTCCGCCACCTGCAACAGAGCCGCCAAATTCATCCATCGTTACTTCAAAAATGGTTCCTGTATAGTAAGATTGTCCACGTACCAGCGTCGGATCAAATTTTACTTTGAAATCTGCCTCTTTTGCACTTTCTACGCTGGAAATGATCATTTCCATGCTGTCAGCTGTCTTCTCATCAAGGAATCCTGCCAGCTTTTCTTTGCAGAAACGGATTCCATCAACATCCGGGTTGATCTCATCAAAGAGTCCAAGATAAGTATCTACATTTTCTTTTGTATAACCCATCTCAACCAGTTCTTCGCCTACGCCTTCTTTGCCGATCTTATCCATCTTATCAAGGATGATAAATACTTCGTCGAAATCTTCTTCCTTAAATCCACTGAATGCAGCCATCGCCTTTAAGATATTACGGTCATTGATACATACCGTAAAATTGTGGAAATCCATCTTTCCAAGCATGGTCGTAGTTGCAAGGATCAGTTCGATCTCTGCAAGATTACCCGGCTCACCTAAAATATCGATATCGCACTGCATGAACTGACGGAAACGTCCTCTCTGTGGACGGTCTGCTCTCCATACATTGCCAATCTGAAGTGCCTTAAACGGTGACGGCAGTTCATTTGCATGATTTGCATAGTATCTTGCAAGTGGAACTGTCAGGTCATAACGAAGTCCTCCGTCTACCAGATCGATCTCTTCTTTTGCCTCAGCAATTTTCAGTTTTTCCCCTCTCTTCAGAATCTTGAAGATCAGTTTTTCATTGTCGCCACCCTGTTTGCTGCACAGGTTCTCAATGTGTTCCACACACGGTGTCTCTATGGAAGTAAATCCAAATGTCTTATAGGTATCCTTGATCATCTGGATCACATAATCTCTGATTTCCATTTCTTTCGGGAGCATGTCTTTCATGCCGGTAACCGGTTTTTTCTTTAATGCCATAACCATTCTCCTTTTCGCTCTATCATCTCATCGATACGGGAAATATATTCTCCCACATCTCTGACATTTTCTATTCTTATCAGATTCGTCATCCGCCCGTTTTTACTTCCGGGCGCCGGAATCTCATACGGAAGCACCACCTTAGTCGATGCGCCTGCACCGGCAGCAACGATGGACTGCTTTTCCTCCATAATCAGTATATTGTAAATTCCCGCTTTGTCAACCTTTGCGTAACCTACATTTTCAAAATTTCCTGCAATATTCTTCTGTCTGTAGAGATAATACGGATAAAGTCCCATCTCACCGGCCGCCTTACGTGCCATATCGATCATCTCTTCCAGCTCTCTTGCCATCTGTTTGTAATTTTGTTTTTCTGTGCTTGCAGCCCGTTCGCGTGTCAGTCTCGAGCCATGTTTCATTGCAAGTGCATGGACCGTCAAACTGTCCGGTGCAAGCTCTTTGATCTGACGAAGAGTATCTTCCATCTCCTCCGGATGTTCTCCCGGAAGACCTGCGATCAGATCCATATTGATATTGTCGAATCCCAGTTCTCTTGCCAGATGGAAAATGCGGACTACATCCTCCACTGTGTGACGTCTTCCGATCACATCCAGTGTCTTCTGCTGCATGGTCTGTGGATTGATGGAAATTCTGCCAACTCCATGCTTTCGGATCACTCGCAGCTTGTCCTCAGTAATACTGTCCGGTCTTCCGGCTTCGATCGTATATTCTTTCAGATGTTCAAAGGAAAAATGTTCTTCCAGGAAACTCAAAACCCGATCCATCTGCTGTGCACTCAGGGTTGTCGGCGTACCGCCTCCCATATAAATCGCATTAAGATGCTTTTCTTTTGAAACCTCTGCAATAAATGCAAGCTCTTTTAAAAGTGCATCTACATATTCATCCATCCGGTCCTGCCATTTTGCAACCGGATAAGAAGTAAAGGAGCAGTAACTGCAGGTTGTCGGGCAGAACGGAATTCCGATATAAAGACTGTATCCATTTTCATAATCCAGCTTGTCAAGCTGGGCTTTTTCCCGCTTTGCAATCTCGATACCTAGCATTGCTTTTTTCTCGCTTACCACATAGGTATCATGCATATACCGGATGATTTCTTCCTCAGAAGAACCTTCTTCCAGTCTTTCCATGATCATCTTTGTGGGGCGGACACCTGTCATATTCCCCCATGCATGTTCTTCTCCGGTCTTTTTGACCAGGGTCTGATATAATTTTTTATTGATATAACGCTTTTGTTCTCTTTTTTCGCTGATGTCTGCGATTTCAGCCTCCCTGCAATGAAAAAAGGTCCACCGGACCTTTTTATCACATGCCTGCTCTTCCAGATCTGGTTCCTCTTCTGCGGTCATTTCGATCAGAAGTTCCTGTTCTGGATCTACCTTCTGGCTGATCTCGGCATCAGGAAGAAATGACTTTACGATATGATACATGTCGTAGGTGAAACGTTCATTCTTACAGCTGATCCGAATCATTTCTCTGCTCCTCTATACATACGGGTTGTTCACTTTTTCGTTGCCAATCGTTGTTGCGCCCATATGTCCCGGGAATACCTTTGTTTCATCCGGAAGCAGGAACAACTTTTCCTTGATCGAACGAATCAGTGCAGAAGTGCTGCTGGTTGCAAAATCACTTCTTCCGACTGAACAACAGAACAATGTATCTCCACTGAAAAGTACTCCCTCTTTTTCTACATAGTAGGATACGCCGCCCTGGGTATGTCCCGGTGTATGGATCACCCGGAAATCTTCTCCGATCAGATGAAGCACATCTCCATCATGGATCACGTCTCCACCCGGGTAGCTATAGCCATTTGTATATACCGTTGACTCATTCATAGACGGTGTGTGAAGAAGCTCCAGATCAGATTCTTCTACGTAAACCGGCATTTCTCCATACCGGTCGATCACTTTATCGATTCCCATGATATGATCAAAATGCGCATGAGTCAGAAGAATTGCCTTAATTACAAGCTCTTCCTCTTCGATATAACCGATCATCGCTTTTGACAGGTTTGCCGGATCAACGATCACGGTCTCTTTTGTTTCTTCATTAGTAACAATGTAACAATTGGTACTGATAATTCCTGTTACAAATTTTTCGATTTTCATTTCTTTTTACCCCACTGCTCGTTCTATATCCAGCACGCCGACGATCTGCCGGAGCTTTCCAATCACTTTTCCAAGCTCCTCTCTTCCCCGGACAATAAATCCGGCTTCGATTGTTGCTGTTCCCTGTTTGCTGGTTCTTACATTCATAGACTTCACATCAATATTCATCTCCGTGAACACCTTAGACATATCCATCAGAAGTCCCTGCCTGTCATTTGCATACATCTTGATCTCAGCCAGATAGCTTCCGGTATCTGTACCTTCCTCCGGTTTTTCCCATTCTGCCGGAATCAGACGCGCTCTTTCCGCTTCTGACAGATGAATGATATTGACACAGTCCGTCCGGTGGATCGACATTCCGCGTCCGCGGGTGATAAAGCCAACGATCTCATCTCCCGGCACCGGATTGCAGCATCTGGAAAAACGCACTGCCATATCGTCGATTCCCTTGACCACGATACCACTCTTGGATCTGGTGATATGCACCTTGTTCTTTGCCGCTTCCGCAACCTTTTCCAGAACACTTTCGTCGGTCAGTTCTTTTCGGTGATCCTTACTGTATTCTTCTGCAAGACGGTTGACGATCTGCCCTTCCTTCAATCCGCCATGTCCAAGTGCTGCAAGGATCGAATCCCAGTCCTTAAAACCGTACTTTTCCTGCACGATCTGCATATATTTCAGTTTCATCAGATCCGAGAGTACAAATCCTTTTGCCTTACAGTACGTGGCGAGCATTTCCTTACCACGTACAATATTTTCTTCTTTGAATTCTTTCTTAAACCACTGGTTGATCTTGTTCTTCGCCTGGGTACTCTTGACGATACTCAGCCAGTCACGGCTCGGTCCTTTGGAGTTCTGCGAAGTCAGGATCTCGATTCGGTCCCCGTTCTGGATCTTGTAATCAATATTGACCAGCTTGCCATTGACTCTGGCACCTACCATCTTGTTGCCAACCGCAGTATGGATCGCATAAGCAAAGTCAACCGGCGTAGAACCGTTCGGCAGGTTCTTGACATCTCCGTTCGGTGTAAAGCAGTATACATCCTCTGCAAATAGATCCAGGTCTCCTTTCAGAAGATTCAGAAATTCCCGGTTATCTGACATGTCTCGCTGCCATTCCAGGATCTGACGAAGCCAGCTCAGTTTCTCTTCTTCCTTCGCTTCAACGCTCTTCTTTCCATCTTCAGACTCTTTATATTTCCAGTGTGCCGCAATACCGTATTCAGCAGTTTTATGCATCTCTTTTGTACGGATCTGGATCTCAAACGGCTGACCGATCGAACTCATCAGAGTCGTATGCAGAGACTGGTACATATTTGCCTTCGGCATTGCGATATAATCTTTAAAACGTCCCGGTACCGGTGTATACATCTCATGGATAACTCCAAGCGCCGCATAACAGTCTTTTACAGAATCTACGATAATACGTACTGCAAACAGATCATAGATCTGATCCACCGTCTTATCCTGGTTCACCATCTTCTTATAAATGCTGAAGAAATGCTTCACACGTCCGTTCACTTCTGCATCAATGTTCGCATTCTTCATATGCGTGGAAACCTCATCCACGATCTGCTGGACAAATTCTTCCCTTTCCGTTTTTCTTGCATTGATCTGCTTTACCAGATCGTTAAAAACCTCCGGCTGGGAATATTTGAGTGCCAGATCATCAAGCTCTGTCTTGATCTTGGAAATACCAAGCCGTTGTGCGATCGGAGCATAGATATCCATGGTTTCTTTTGCTTTTTCCAACTGCTTCTCCGGTCGCATATACTGCAGGGTACGCATATTGTGCAGACGGTCGGCAAGCTTGATGATGATAACACGGATATCTTTTGCCATCGCAAGGAACATCTTACGAAGATTCTCAGCCTGGACCTCCAGCTTATCCGCTGAATAGGAAAGCTGTCCCAGCTTTGTGACACCGTCTACCAGAAGAGCCACCTCATCTCCGAATTCCTGACGGATTTCTTCGTCCGTCATCACCGTGTCTTCTACCACATCATGAAGGATGCCGGCAACGATCGTCTCTTTGTCCATCTCCAGTTGTGCCAGAATGATTCCTACCCACAAAGGATGGATAATATACTCTTCTCCGGATTTCCGTGTCTGCCCTTTGTGCGCATCTCTTGCAATGTGATATGCTTTTTCGATCATAGAGACGTCCGCCGAAGGATGGTACTTTCTGACTCGCTCGATCAGACTTTTATAGAGCAGTTCCGGATTCTGATAATCTTCCACATCCTTTACCGCATGACCATCTACGATCTCCAGTTTTTTATGTGTTGGTTCGATCAGCATCTCCTGCTGGATTCCGATATCGTCTGCCATAGCCTTCCCTTCTTTCTCATTAGTTTCCCGGATACTGGATTACGGAATCTACTTTGTATCCTTTCAGTTTTTCCCGTCCTTTTAATCCCATCAGTTCGATCAGGCAGAGAACTTCTACAACCTCACCGCCAAGTCCTTCGATCAGTTTGATCATTGCTTCTGCCGTACCGCCTGTTGCCATCAGGTCATCTACGATCACAACCTTGTCTCCCGGTTTGATCGAACGCTTGTGGATCTCGATCTCTGCACTTCCATATTCCAAATCATACTTGATCGATGCTGTCTCGCAAGGAAGCTTTCCTTTTTTACGAATCGGCACAAATGCTTTTTGCAGATTATATGCAATCGGCATTCCAAAAATAAATCCTCTGGACTCCGGTCCGATCACGATGTTGAAATCCATGTCTTCAAGCTTATCCTGCAGTTCCCGAATGGAAAGCTGAAGCCCTTCCGGATCTTCAAGAATGCTGGTTACATCTCTGAAAATAATTCCTTTTTCCGGATAATCCGGAATGCTGACAACATATTCTTCAAGTTTTTTCATCTTTCTTCTCCACCTTACCTACAAATATATGCAATATCTATTAGTATAGCATAAAATTGCTGTTTTTCAAATTATTTATAATTTTGGATCACAATCTGTGGCGTACGGACTCCCTGATACTCATTGATATCAGGATAATAGGTAAATGCCATAACAATTCCATGCCCATGTCCGCGCAGCAGACACTCACAGGCAATATCTCCAAATTTTTCACGCACATATTCCACAAAGGTATTCACATCTCCAAAATACATGGCATCCATCCTTGTACCGTGAAGATCCTTCACCTGCAACTTCAGCACATTTTTATTCTTGCCAAGGATTCTCGCACTTTCCACCTGTACCTGTCTTTCTGCAAAGACCGGACGTGCATTTCCTTTGCCAAATGGTTCCAGAACCGCAAGCTCTCCGATAAATTTTTCATTGACACATTCAAACGGGAGCTGCATATCTATGGCAATCTTTTCATTCAGATCCTCTGGTGTGATCCCGGATTTTTCGTTAATCTCCTTACGGAACTGTTCCAGATTCTCCTCCGGCATGGAGAGACCTGCCGCCATCTTATGCCCGCCAAATTTTGACAACAGATGCTTTACCCGGTTCAGTCCTTCATACATGTGCCAGGTCTCGATCGATCTTCCTGAGCCCTTTAAACCTTCCGCGCCCTTCGTCAGCACAAAGACCGGACGGTAATATTTTTCCCGGATCCTTCCTGCCACGATCCCGGCAAGGCTTTCATGACATTCCGGCAGGTAGACCACCAGCACGTCTGCATCCTTAAGTTCACTGTTCTCCACCTGGATAAACGCCTCTTCTACCGCCTGCGCCGTCATATCCTTCCGGCTGTCATTGAGTGCTTTCAGATCACCTGCCAGCAGATCCGCCTCCGCCACTTTCTTTGCCTCCAGAAGCTCCAGGGCACGCTTTGCTGTATCCAGTCTTCCACTGGCATTCATACACGGACCGATCACAAATCCAATGTGATACGGAGACAGCTTATCTACATTCACACCAGTACATCCCATCAGCGCCTTCAGTCCCAGATTCTCCGTCCGTTTCAGCATATCCAGTCCCTGTTTAACGAAAATACGGTTTTCGTCCACCAGATCCATAACATCACCGATCGTTGCGATTGCCACATTTTCCATCAGATAATCTGCATCTTCCGCATCTTTTCCCATGGCTTCCATCAGAGCCTCCACCAGCTTGTAAGCAACCGCAGCCCCGCACAGCCCTTTGAACGGATAAGTACAGTCCTCCTGCTTCGGATCCACAACCGCATCTGCCTCCGGCAGAATATATCTTCGTCCCGCACCAATTTCCGTATACGGGACCTCATGATGATCCGTCACCACAATCGTCATTCCCATACTTTTTGCATAGGCGATCTCCTCTGCCGCCGCAATCCCGTTATCACAGGTAACGATCGTATCCACGTCGGCCTCCAGCGCCCGGTCGATCAGGTTCCGGTTCAGACCATACCCGTCCTTCATACGATCCGGAATGTCACTGTCCACATCAGCTCCGAGCATCCGGAATCCCTCCAGAAGAATATAGGTCGACTGGATTCCATCAATATCATAGTCTCCGATGATCCTGATTTTTGCATTTTCTTTTATCTTTTCTCCAAGAACCGCTACTGCCTTGTCCATATCCTTCATCAGCATTCCATCGTACAGATCGGCGATCGTACCGTTTAAATATTTCTCGATCGCATCATCCCCGATCACATCCCGGTTTCTTATCAGGGAAGCCACTCGCGGACTGATATGGAATTTCTCACTGATATGCTGAAAATCCGCTCCTTTTCTCAGAAGTACCCAGTTCTCCATTTTCTCTTTTCCTTTCTTTGATAGTCAGATAATACAAAGATGCCGGAGGATTCTCCTCCGACACCTCATTTTCTGTCAGTTATTTCTTTTTCGCTGCTTTTTTGCCGCCGATTTTTGTTTTCATTACATACCATAATGCACCGGTGATACATACAGATGAATATCCGCCACCTGCAATACCAACCATAAGAGGTGCTGCAAATTCTTTAATAGAGCTTACACCCATGATATAAAGAACCGCTACCATGACAAATGTAGTAAATGTTGTGTAAATACTTCTTGTCAGTGTATAAGTGATACTTCTGTTTACAAGCGCTTTCAGATCATCGTTTCTCTTCATGACCCGAAGCTCTTCACGGATACGGTCGAAAATAACGATCGTCGCATTGATAGAATATCCAAGGATTGTCAGCATACATGCGATAAATGTATTACCGACAGATGTTCTTGCAAGTGCATAGAATGTAAGCACAAATAACAAATCGTGTAAAAGAGCAAGAACCGCACTTGATGCGAAACGTACATCTTTGAACCGGAACCAGATATAGATCAGCATACAGATCGCTGAAATGATAACTGCAATGATCGCATCCTGTCTCATCTCGGAGCTTACCGTAGAACTGATATTTTCTGCTGTAATTGTCGATGTGTCTACACCAAATTTATCAGCAAGCGCATTGTTAAGTGCTTCTCTTTCGTCAAGATTCAGCGTCTGTGTCTTGATGATGATCTGATTGCTGTCTTTTACTTTCTGTGCCTGTACATTGTGATCTCCAGTCACATCTTCTACAACCGGAACGATCTTTGAATCAATCTCTTTGATCGAGTAATCCTTATCAAATGTTACGGTTGTAGCCGTACCGCCCTTGAATTCCAGGCTGTAGTTCAGCGCACCTTCACCTTTTCCCGACTGGACTCCCATTGTTACAAAACCTGCTGCGATCACAGCAATTGATATTGCAAAGAAAATGGCTTTCTTTCCGAGAAAGTCGATAACTTTTCTTTCTTTTTTGAATTTCTTCGCATAAAATTTCACATCACGAAGACCAATCGCATACAGAGAGAAAATGATGATCCTGGTAATAACAAGTGCCGTAAACATTGACACAACAATACCAAGTGCCAGTGTCTGTGCAAATCCTTTTACAGAACCTGAACCCTTGAACCAGAGAATAGCTGCAGCGATCAGAGTTGTTACGTTACCGTCAACGATCGCAGACATTGCTTTGTGGAAACCATTCTTCAGGGAAGTCTTAACACTGATACCTGTTGTCACTTCTTCACGCACACGGGCGAAAATGATAACGTTGGCATCCACCGCCATACCGATTCCAAGAATAATACCTGCAATACCCGGAAGGGTAAGCGTGATATTGAATGCATTTAAAAGCACCAGGATCAGTCCTGTATAGATCAGAAGTGCAAGACCTGCTGCAAGTCCCGGAAGCAGATATACGAAGCACATAAATACGAAGATGATGGCAAGTCCGATGGCACCAGCCATTAAGCTTGTGCTGATTGCTTCTTCTCCGAGCTGTGCAGCTACTACATTAGAGCGAAGTTCTTCCAGTTCCAGAGAAAGTCCACCGATTCGGATGGTAGCTGCAAGATTGTCTGCTTCTTCATAGCTTGACATCCCTGTGATAACGGCTTCTCCGCCTTCGATCGCCTGATTAACTCTTGGTGAACTGATTGTCTGTCCATCATAAATAATGGAAATCTGTTTTCCTACATTTGCTGCTGTTGCTTCTGCAAATTTGGTTGTTCCTTCTTTGGTAAGCTGCAGGGCAACTACATATTCTTTATTCTTAGTCGTAGAGTTTTCCTGCGTCTGGGCCTCTGCATTTTTAACATCTGTTCCTTCAAGAACGGTGTTGCCATCTGCATCCTGAAATACCAGTGATCCTGGTTTGCCGAGTTCTTCCAGAACTTTATTGGCATCGGATACACCTGGGATCTCGATGTTGATCCGGTCGTCCCCTTCCTGATATACACTTGCTTCTGTACTGTACTGCTCTACACGCTTCTGTAACTTGTAGATCGTATCCTTCATATCTTCTGCTGAAGGATTCTTGTCTTTCGCCTGATAGGTAATGCTGACACCACCGGCAAGGTCAAGACCAAGATTGATATTTCTTGCAGAACCTGTGTGGGAGGAACCAAATCCCTGCCAGCAGGTAAATCCAAGAAGTCCTAAAAGTGCAGCAATCAGAACAAGGCTTACTATTCCTTTACTCTTCTTCATGTCCAAGTCCCTTTCTTAGTTTTCGTCTGCCATTGCAGCCTTTATCATAATCGCGCATTCTACGCGCTTACGTTCCATCTCACAGCCCAGATCATAAGAATCATTTAATCCGTCTGCATACTTGTATGCGTTTGCCATACACCCGCCACTGCAGTAGAATCTTGCAAAACATTTCTTGCATTTTTCTTTGGTATATACATTGCAGCAACGGAACTCATCTGCGATCTCCGGTCTTGTAATTCCTTCGTTTACATTTCCCATCAGGAAATTTTCATCACCTACAAACTGATGACACGGATAGAAATCTCCCCATGGTGTAACAGCAAGGTATTCTGTTCCCGAACCACATCCGGACAGACGTTTGTACAGACAAGGTCCTCCTTCCAGGTCGATCATAAAGTGGAAGAAATTGAATCCTTCTCCCTTTTTGTCTTTCTCAATGATATATCTTGCAAGCTTGTCATACTCATCAAAGATCTGCGGAAGATCTTCTTCACGGATTGCATACGGATCAGATTCATCCCCGACAACCGGTTCGATCGACATCTGCTTGAAGCCAAGCTCTGCAAAATGCTTTACATCCTCTGAAAAATCCAGATTGTTTCTGGTAAATGTTCCGCGGATATAGTAGCGCTCCTGATTACGTGAATCAGCAAGCTTCTGGAACTTCGGTACGATCAGATCATAGCTTCCCTTTCCATTTCTGAACGGACGCATTCTGTCATTGACTTCTTTACGTCCGTCAAGACTGATGACTACATTGTCCATTTCTTTATTGATAAACTCCTGGATATCATCATTCAGAAGTACACCATTCGTAGTTACAGTAAAACGGAAGTGCTTGTCATGAAGCTTTTCCTGCTCTCTTCCGTATGCCACCAGGTCTTTGACAACCTGCCAGTTCATCAGCGGCTCCCCGCCAAAGAAATCAACTTCCAGATTTCTTCTTGTTCCGGAATTGGCGATCAGGAAATCCAGGGCTTTCTTACCAACTTCATAAGTCATAAGCGCTCTTCTTCCGTGATACTCTCCTTCTTCTGCAAAACAGTATTTGCAGGCAAGATTGCAGTCGTGTGCGATATGCAGGCAGAGTGCCTTCACAACCGTCTTACGCTTGATAACCTCCCCGATAAAAGGTTCATATGTATCAACAACAAAAAGCTGTCCGTTTGCAGTCAACTCTGTCACATCATCCAATATATCTCTGAGTTCTTCTTCGGAATATTTCCCTTCCAGCTCATCTTTCAGCTGGTTCCATGTACTTTCTTCTTTCAGCGTCTGCACTGTCTGATTCTCGTTCATACGGTTCAGACATGCAATAACTTCGTACCCCGGCTCGTCCACTACATGAACGCATCCGCTGTTGACATCAAGTACAATATTATATCCATTGTTCTGGTACTGATGAATCACAACCGGTACCCCTTTCTATCCTTATTTTTCAAATTTTTCCTCATACGTCAAATGACAGCGGCTTTAAAGCCGCTGCCTGCTTGTCATACTTATTCACTACACTTACAACTATCTCTTATTTGCTGTGTTCGCAAGTCTGATTTCCTACTGTACAAGAAGTCTTGCATGCTGACTGACAGGATGTCTGGCATTCTCCGCATCCGCCCTTCTTTACTGTATTGTTCAGAGTCTGTGTATTCAATGTTTTAATGTGTTTCATTGTAATATCCTCCTTCTTTGCTCATTATGTGATACAGTATAGCACATTTTCCAACTTACCGTCAACGCAAAAATCCAATCTAAAACAAATGACAGGAGGTATTTTCCCTAGAATTTGCTGCCTCCGCCACCGTGGGTTCTTCCTGATGAAGAAGTATGTGTACTGCTGCCGCCGGAAGAGCTCTTCTTTTCTTTCGCCGTTTTCGAAGTCGTTTCATAAAGGAACATATCTCTGCTTTCTGTAATATCCAGACTATCGTCTTTTACATAGCTGCCTGCCGCTGACTGGAAACGCACTGTTTTAAGCTGTGCCTTCATCCTGCCGACAATGATAAGTGACAGAACAACTCCTACCCCAAGGGAGATCAAAATCCAGATTGGGGATAATGGCTCCTTTGGAAGACTTTTCCTGTCATACGGCTTTCCGTTTCTTGCCTGTGTAATGAATTCGTCACACAGCTCTGAAAAAGTCTGAAATGCCGAAAAATAATTTTCATCCTTCAGATCACTCGTCATTTCTTTTGAAATGTATTTGATCCCTGCATCGGTAAAAGCTGTGATTCCGTAACCACAGGTTGAAATATAACAGTCATTCTCTTCTCCCAGACTAATGAGAAGAAGGATTCCATCCTTATCCTGTCCATATCCGAAGTTTCCGTAATCATAAATATCATCGGCGTATTCTTGCACCGTTTTTTCATCCAGCGTATTTGTTGTCACAACGACAACATCCATTTTCTGTCGGATACTCAGTTCATCAAGTATGTCATTTAATTTTGCTTCCTCACTATCCGTCATAAGTCCCGCCATGTCCTGCACACGACAATAATCATTTGCAAATCCTTCTGCATCTTCGGCTGAAACCGAAAACGTCATCCCCAGGCAAAGGGCCAGAACAAGCAGAAGTGATATTATTTTCTTTTTCATTCCGTCACCCCCTAAAACAGTCCGAGAAAGTGCAGAAGTGTTGCTGCACCGTATGTTAATGCAGTGAACGCACCTGCCAGTACCAGTGTCCAACGGGTTGCTGCCGCCTTATCTACCGGCAGGTCGCCGACGAATTTTCCGGTCTGTCCGTTCATTGCAAATGTATATTTGTTACCATTCCATGTGGTATTTAAAAGCCACACCGGATATAAAGCATACTTGGCTTTTCCGCCATGGAACTGTACACTGGTATTTTCAGCTACTACAGTATCGTAACCAATGACTGTTTCGGCAAATGCCTGCTCCGTAGATTTTTTCACACGCTCATTCGCCCGGTCAATGCTTTCTTCTGCAGTCACATCATACTTATCTGCCAGGTAACCGGCAAGATAAGCCGTCTGGAAATCCACAGCCTCCCCACAGTTAAACGGTTCGATGGATTCCATCAGATCATCCGCCATTTTTGTAGAACCGTCTACCGGAACGTATTCAAATCCAACACTTCCGCCTCTGTGCACCATATAATAACTGGTCTGGGTATAATTGTAATCACTGTCACTCCAAGTACGGATCTTGGTTGCCTTATAACGGACCTTAGCGTCTACATCGGTATCAAATAGCCAGAACGGTACATAGACTCCTTTGATCTCGTCAATATGGTTCTGATCCTTAAAAATCTTCGGCAGAAGACGTTTTCCTGTAAGATGCTTCATGAGCCCTTCTTTTGCTGCTTTTTTATCCAGTTTAAACGGAATGACCAGATCCGGTTTCAGGGAGCCGGAGAATTGTCCCATCATAACGATTGGATTATCACAGAATGGGCAGGATGTTGCCGCTGTATTTGCGTCACCTACAATTTCTCCTCCACAGGATTTACACACATAAGTACGCAGACCATCCGTTTCTCCTTCTCCCCATTCACCGCCTGCTGCGGTTTCCCATTCCATGCTGTCTGTTTCTTCGTCCTGCAGTTCGGCATCATATCCCTTCAATGCGTCCATTTCGAACTCTGTGTCGCAATACGGACACTTCATCTTCTGGATCGTACTGTCAAAGGCTATCGCACCGCCACAGCAGGGACATTTATATTCCTGCAAGCCTGCCATAAAAATCCTCCTCTCTTAATGCGCCTGTCGATCAAATTCCGCAAGTGCTTCGTCCGCTCTCCGGATCCACTCTGTACGGTCGCCATAGATTGCACATTTGTTTGCATAATTCATCCTCCTTTCAGCCAATACCGGATTTCCGGACATTTTCTTTTCTTGTTTATGATTCTCCTGTTGCTTTTACGACCCATTTGGCATTGTCTACCTGGAAGCTGTAACCACAGAAGGAACAACAATTGTGTTCATCCGGTATGAAATTGGCTCCACAGGATGGGCAATCTTTTTCCTTGAAAAATGCTCCGTCCGTCTTTCTTCTTTCTGGATATCTCGCCCTCTGCAAAACGAGTGTCGTTTTTGTTTTCTTTGTATACGGTTTTCCACTCTCAGGCAGGTAGGTTTCACTTCCATATGCCGTAGCAGTGATTTCTGTTGTTTTGTCTGTATTTACAACATTTTTAAGTATGATCGATCCGATTCCATAATCCATCAGATCCGGCTTGTTTACATCCTTATAAAGTGCATCATTGATGCAGGATCTCAGATAATTTTCCGAGTATCTGACGATCTCCTTCGGCAGCTTTTCCTGTTTCTCTTCCTTGGATTGAAAAATTTTCGCAATTCCCAGAAGTATAAGCAGTGTAGCAATTACACCTATGGTAAGAGAAATATCCGTGTCTTTGATCAGGTAAAGGCACAAGGTCAGACACAGGAACATGATGCCCGAGTAAGCAAGCAATAATAGTCCGTATTGCATGTTCGCACCCATTTTCTCATAAATTTCGAATACCTCTGTCTGCCAGTCGTAGAATTCACTTTGTATCACACCGCCACAATATGGACAGATAACTTGCTGACTGCTCAGTTCCACCTCAGCTCCACAGGATGGACAGATGATCGTCCCTTTATCGGAATAAAATTCCTTGTTCTTACCCTGACGGTCAGAATGACGGATATGCCTTGACTGAAGAATCCGAAGGTAACTGTTTTTCCGATAGATCTGATGCACTGTCTTACCAGATTGAGGAGAAATAAGACGTTCCAAAGAACTACATTGCAGGATAGACTCCCTCCACTCCCGTCCGTCATCATTCCATCTTTTGAAATTATTTTTTGGAAGTGGTACAACGTCCGTCACCTGGATATCTCGGCAAAGCTTACGCTTTCCCAGCAGTTCCACCTGATGAACCATCTTTCTGCGAAATGTAAGATCCATTCTCTTTGGAAGACAACCCTTATCTGCTTTTCCAAGTGGAAGTAATACATTTTCAAAGGAATCCTTGATGTCCTTCTGAAGCCTTGCCCCTTGCAACGGTGTTTCACGCTTTGCAAGAATTCTTTTCATTTTTGCTTTTTTCAAATTCTTTGGCATAAACTGTTCAAAGTCTATGTCAATGATTTTCTCAGCAATGGCAAACGCACAGATTATGGTAGCTGCAAACGCAAACAGCATCGCCTCTGACAATCCCATATTTATCCCTCCTCATCTATCATTCTATCTGGTTGACCTATTGTTCCTCTTGTTCCTTCTCTTTGCTCTTACCAAATATTTCATAGATCAGGAATATGGAGATAATGATTCCCGCCGGGATCATCATAACGGAGGTAATGTTATCACCTATATCGCCTGTGTAAAGCTTGTATTCTCCATTCAAAGCCCGGTAAGCCTTCTCTGTCACTTCATTCCCCCGGGATATATCTCTGGAAAATACATCTTTTCCTGTATAGGTTTTTCCATCCACTTCAAAGGACAGAATTGCGTGATACTTTACATCTTCATCACCATTTTCACCGGTCTTAACACTTATCTGATAATCTTTTACAACGGCGGTTACCTGACGAACATCGGAAGATAGTTTATATTCTATACTGGAAAAAATATGAGTAACTCCATATACAACGAGCCCAATCGAACCAATCAGTAAGAATACACATATCACCTTATTTTGTGCTTTATCTGAAAGTACCTTCACGCAACTCCCTCCTTCCATACTTACAGTCTTCTACCCTCTTTTTCTTCCCGGTGATACTTGATAAGATCTTTACTTAATCCAATGAAACCAATGAGACCTAGCGGAATCATTGCAGCAAATGCAAGGAAGTAAATCGGAGTTGGTCCCGGTTCCAATTTGTATTTTCCTTTAGAGTTCCGGTAAACAGTGATCAGTACAGTATCCCCTTTCCTGATTTCTTTATAGTAAGTATCAAAATCATCATATGTCGTTCCATCGATTTCATAAGTAAACCTTACTTTATATTTTTCTTTTCGGTCTCCCTTATCATCTTTTTCTTTCGTTTGTTCACAACTGTAAACGGTTGCATGAAGCGTTCGAACATCCGTGGAATTCTTAAACTCACTGCTTTCATGCTTCGTATATATCATGCCGCCGATTCCTGCGATAATAATGAAGATACTTAAAATCAAAGCACCGATTGTGGTCTTATGTTCCTCTTTTTCTGATGGGAGTCTAAACATAGAATTCCCTCCTCTCTCTCGAATTACTGTCTGTCGTTCTCGTCAAAGATGTCGCCACATTCCGGACAGAATTTCGGTGGGTGTGTCGGGTCTTCCGGTTCCCATCCACATTTATCACAACGGTAAAGCGGTGCGCCTTCCGGTTTCTTTGCTCCACAGTTCTGGCAGAATTTTCCTTTATTCACTGAACCGCAAGAACAGGTCCATCCTTCTTCCTCTACCGGTTTTGGTGATCCGCATTCCGGACAGAACTTACCGGTTGCTGTGGCTCCGCATTTACATTTCCATGCACCCGGTGCCGGCTGTGGTTCCGGTTTCTTGCTTCCGCATTCCGGACAGAACTTGCCGGTAACAAAGTTTCCGCAGCTGCACTTCCATCCGTCTGCCTGCGGTGCCGGCTGCTGAACGGCTTGTTGTGCAGCCTGCTGCGCCGCCATCTGCTGTGCCTGTTGCTCCTGCTGTTGCTGACCCATTGCAAATAAATTCTGTGCGTTCATACCGCCGCCCTGATTCATTGCCATGCCCATGCCCATGAAGCCTGTCATTGCACCGGCCTGATTACCGGCTGCAGTCTTCATTGCATCAGCCTGTGCTCCGACCAGCGTTGCTGCGGCCATTGTAGGATCACGCATGATTGCTGTACGCTGAGCCTGTTTGATCAGTTCTGCATCTTCATCCGGAAGAGTCACAGATCCAAGTGCAATACTTACAACCTTCAATCCTCGAAGTGCACCCCATTTTTCTGAGAGTGCCGTATTCATCGCATTTTCAAGATCTGTATTATGTGTCACGATCTGATTCGGACGAAGCTCCAGTTCAGACAAATGTCCGAATGCCGGCTGAAGAGCAGAGATAAACTCTGTCTTAAGAGTAGCATCCAGTTCCTCTCTGGAGTATTCCTGCTCCACATTTCCGCAAACATTAGAGTAGAACAAAAGCGGATCGGCAATCTTGTAAGAATAGACACCTGAACAGCGGATCGATACGTCGATATCAAGTCCGATCTTGGAATCCACAACACGGAACGGAACCGGATTCGGCGTTCCGAAGCGATTTTCCAGAATCTCCTTGGTAATAATAGATTCTCTGATCCTTTCCGGTATCTCCTCCGTAAGTAAAACGTTTTCCTACGGTTTTAAAGGTTTCTTTGATACTCTCTCCAAGGCTGCCTGCAAAAATAGACGGTTCGGAAGAAGTATCATAAGTAAATTCTCCCGGTTCTGCACAGACTTCTACGACCTTGCCCTGTTCTACGATGATCATACACTGTCCGTCTGCTACAGCAATCCCAGAGCCGTTCGAGATAATATTGTCATTTCCTTTGGTGTTCGCTGAACGTCCGGTGACACGTTTTTGTCCTTTTGTAACGAGTACCTCCTTTGGCATCGATTCACAGTAGAAAAATTCCTTCCATTGATCTGCAAAAGTACCTCCAAGAGCACCCATACCTGCTTTAATAAGTCCCATAATATTTTCTCCTTTCCTTTTTGAAATGATCTTCCTCTATGTTATCCGGTTACACCGGAAGAACACGGTTTAATATGCGGCATTCCATGTGTCTGTAAAAACATCATAAATATAAATGAGATTATCACAAACGCCGTAAAGCTGTTCCTGCACAAACTGTTCTCCATTATCAGTTCCTAATACAAAAAGCATACAGCTGCCTCCGTTTATGATCTCTGATTCTCCTGTATACATAAGCTTCATTCCATTTTCCAGTCCCTGTCTGACCTCTCCATACTCCAGCAGGATCTCTGTTGCGATTTCAACCGAACGTTCATCCGGTGTTTCCTCATAGACTGAGAAATCATATACTCCGGCAAGTTCTGCCAGATGGCCGTCCATTAATGAAATCGACGGGTGGAAATCTATGGCATCGCCGCCATCTGTCACCGAAACCAGTACATTGGAATAGATCTCACTGAAATTACAACGTAGCACAAGCGCCTCTCCCGGTTTTCCTTCAAATAACGGATGACTCTTATCATCTGCATATTCACCATTTTCCGTGATATCAGAAGGATAAACGGTCACTCTGCCTTTTTCATTTGGCGGAACGATGGCATACAGCTCCTGCCCATCCGCCATGTAACAGGCTGCTTCTGACAAAAACGGATACTCTTTTGTTAAATGATGAAATTCCAGGTAAAATGAAAGATCTGTCCTTGTAAATTCACTGTCCACATACCCGAAAAGTGCAACCCCTGCACCGCAGCTGTTTTGATTGATCTGTTTTTTGAGAAGTGACAGTTCCATATCTTCCGTCTCGACGATTTCTGTCTTCCCCGGCTCTTCTTTTTCCTTCTCTTTTTCTTCCTTCTTCTCTTCTTTTTTATCATCCTGCACTTTCACAAGACCGCTTTTATTCTCGCCTTCCACAGGCTTTTGCGGACTGCTCTTATGAGGCAGTCTGCATCCGCATAATAAGCCGGCCTGCAGGATTATCAAACAAAACAGTAATGATATTTTCTTCATATTACATTTCTCCTTGTAAAGACTGAACCTTTTTTCTTTCTCCAAAACGGCAAGAATCATTGTAGTCCAGATAACCATCAGGCTGTCGTTACCGGTCTTAGGAGATTTCATTTTATCGTCCGGAGCCTTCTTCTGTACCGGAGCTACTGCTTTCTTCGCATTATAACTGTTTGTGAAAACAGCTTTTTTCACCTCTCTTTTCTTCTTTCTGTCAGTCGGATATATACGCAGTTTCTTCTCGGTGGTTCTTCCATTTCCTTACATCGCATAAATCTGATCCATCAGATATTCAGCAGTCATGGATCCATAGAAGAACTGGTCGATAAGACCGTTTTTCTTCGCATCCCGAATGTCTTTTGCCGCCTGTTTTTCTGTATTGGAATCCACGATGAAAGCAATTTTACAGTCAGGACACACCCTCTTTACTTCATCCCGAAGCTTCATTCTCTCGCAAAGCTTCCACGGAGTATAGCCCGTCACCTCCATGATAAGAACAAACGGTTTATAAAGTTTACAAAGTTCAACCGTATCTTTTGGAGACTCCGTACGGACTACATCAATCTCATAATCCGATTTTTTGAAGGCAGTCGCTACGGAATCCGCAAACAGAAAATTCTGCATATCAACCACTATTTTTCGCATCGAACCATCCTCCTTTCTTTCAGCGATATATCCGATATGTCTGCTATATTTCTTTTTTTCTTTAGTCTAACAGAGAAAAATAGCTCTGTCTGTCCTCATAAATGTGGACAAATAGGCATTTTACACAAAAAAAATCGCTCTACCTAATAAAAAGCAGAGCAATTTTCACATCTAAATCCTATTTTATTTTCTTCTTATACGTCGAGCTGACTACTCGGTACGACCAGGCGTTTGCCTACCGCCGCAACCATCAGGCGATTGCGGTTTGTGTATCCTGTTTTCTCTAACATCCGGTTGATATAGGTACGAACCGATGATTCTGCCACATGAAGCTTAGCCGCAATCTCGGCATTCGTCTTCCCTTCACACAACAAACGTAAGGTTTCCATTTCCTGATCGGAAAGGTCACAGGAAAGTGCTTTTCCAAGCTGCACAGCCGGCACCTTGTCCGGCCAGAAATTTTTACCTGCAAGTGTCCCTTCGATCACGCTAATAAGATCACCGGAAGGAGAATCCTTATACCAGAAGCTGTCCGCTCCTATTTTCCTTGCACGATCCAAAAATCGTCCTTCTAACATGGAGGTCACCATTACGATCTTGATCCGTGGATAGTATTTTTTGATTGCTTCAGCCGCATCTAATCCATCCGAATCATTTTCTGTACAAATATCCATCACCACCAGGTCAATATGCCCCTCACCACATCTCTGCAATGCTGCATCTGCCCGGGTCAGGGCAGATGCCACTTCACATTCTGTGCTTTTTTCTATGCAAGAGCACAAATACTTACGGGCAAGCATCTGATCTTCAACAATTAGTATTTTTTTCACTTTCATTCCTCCCTACGTGTTAAATCTTAGGAATTTCTATTACCAGAGCAAACTCCGGAAAACTCTGTACGAGCATCCTTCCGCCTTCCGTTTCAATCCGGTGACGCAGATTGGTAAGTCCTCCGCCTTCCCGGATTTCTCTTTCCGGAGGCTGTCCGTTGTTATAGATCATCACGGTATAGCCGGTTTCATTTTCAAAAACATTTGCCTCCAGTTCTGTCGCTCTCGCATATTGAAGGGCATTATTCAGACATACCTGCATAGCAGCATACATCATCTCTGCTGCTTTTCCCGGTGGTTCCTTTCCTTCTATCTGCACAAGGACACCACTGCTTCTTGCACTGGCAAACAATTTCTCTTTTTCTGATAAATGTTCGACCTCCCGAAAAACAATATTCTTCTCCCATTCCCGCAGAACTGTTTCCACATCGATCCCGCCGAAATCTCCAGAAAGATACTGCTTCATTACAATAATACTGGCTGCAAGATTATCATGCATAGCAGATTTTGCCGTCAAAAGTTCTTTCTCCCGGGCAATCTTCTCCACATTTTCAGATAACCTTTGCAGATGTTCTTCATCCTCGGCAAGCCTCTTATTTTCCTCAAAAAGCAGTCCGAGCACATGGCACAATTCCGTAACATCCGCAGCTGTAAGCTGGATATAGGTTTCTCCATATCGATCCGTTACTTCTGTTTTCTCAAACTGCCATATGGTATTATCCGGAAAACGATAGGTACCCTCCATATTCGAAAGCTGCAGAATTCCTTCCGGGGGGGTCGCAAGTGCCCGCTCAACTTCACCGAGATACTGCATATCACTTTCAAATAAATAATGACTCAGACGATACATCTGCCTGTTGCAAAGAACAATACTTCCTCTGCTGTCAAAAAAGCAGATCGCCGTAGGAAGCTGGTCAAATCCTTCCTTGATACGATTAAACCCAAAGCGCCTCAACCTACGCATTATCCTCTCCTCCTATTGCTGTACGTATCAGCCACAATCCATCCTCCCTGTCGGCCGTTACCTCAGAAGAGATAATTGGGGACAAATCAGCCGCACATTCTACAGACAGATTCATCTCCTGATCGGACACAGAAATAAACAGCGAATGCAGCTCATTTATCGTCATTTCCGTTACCGTTTTTAGCAGTTCGAACAAACGCACAACCTCTTTTGATGCTATCGGTTTTGTGGTTAAATAGACCGCACCACATTCAATTTTGCAGGAATTCATTGCACGTACCAGTTCATCGATCGTCAGCCTGAGTTCCTGCTGTGGAAGCTTTTCGTATTCCTGAGAAAGAAAATACAGATTCGCACTTCGCTTGATATAAGTACCGAGCAACAGAATCTCTTTCATACACGCCTGCATTACCTCCGGCTTTGCATTCTTACACTGTTCAAGAAGTTCCTTTATCCTCCTCGTCTGGGTTTTGTGTTTTTCTTCCAGTTCATCATAAATACGGTTCTTTTCCGTTAGTTCGTATAGCTCCTTCTGCACAAGATAAGCATCCTTTAATTTCTTTTTGTTATTCTCTCTTTTTCTTTTATTCTCATCAAGCTGCTTGCGAAGCTTGGTAAGGTGCTGCAAGTTATCTCCCCAGATGACAAAACCATCTTTAATCGGTGCCGAAGAGATGCGCATTCCATTCGGATAAACGATACTCTCCCCATCTTTTGGACATACCATATCCTCTCCTGCTGTGCGGGAACGAAGCAAAATCCGCCCATTTTGATCTGCAATGCAGGAGGCAAGCGTTGTCGCCTCATATAACTCGACATACCCTGTGTTTGACTGTATCATACGGCAATGGATACAGCTTTCGTATATTGCAGCATAAAAGAGACAAAACATTACATTCATATCTCCAAAAACATCACGGATGACCTGAAATCCCAAAAGATAAAGTGCTCCATACAAGAGCATCACGCAGCTCAAAACAAAAGGCATCATTCTCCGCTTTCCAATACTTGGAAGCCTTGTTTTTTTCAGCAGCTGAAATACTGAAAAAAATACACAGCCTATCATCCATCCAACACTCACAAAATAAAGCGGACGATGAAAAAAGACTTTGTTATCCGGCACCCCAGGAATTCCGCTCGCAAACGAAAATACTTGCTGGTGGAAATCATTTGTGATAACAGCCAGAAACAATGCTGTCGGAATCAGCGATAACAACCAGCTTTTTCTGGAAAGCTGATAATCTTCGGATTTTCCCAGAAAAATTGCAGTATATGCACCAAGCAGCGGAATAAAAAGAATCGGCAGGTAATAAAGATACCACAAATAACGTGCCACGGTCAGATCTGTAACCACCTCATATTTCAAAGTACGCAAAGTCAACCAGATAAGCATCAGAACATCCATCAAGCGAAGACAGTGCAGCACCGGTTTCTGAATAATCCGCTGATCCAGAGAATACCCCCACAAGACAAATAATAATAAATACAATGTGGCACGCACATAGCTTGGATAGTTTCCTCCTATATCAAACCATGCCAGCAGCCGGCAGGAATATGCTGCTATGATTATCGCAAAAACAAAAAACATCAAATAAAGCTGTCTGGTGTTCCTTTTCACGAGTTCCTCCCTCTCGCCCGGCTCATCACCTCCGGGCATTTTTATCACCTATAGTATAGTATAAGCTTCCTTTTGGCGCAACTGCTTCCCCCGGATTAAAAAATAAAAGTATCGCCCATATCCCTTGATACCGTCAACGCAAAAATTACATCTCCGCCCCTTCAGGACACCATACCACCGAGCATTCCGCCTGCTCCACAGAGGATCCAGGCGATCATCATCTGCATTCCACCCTGCACGCTCCGGTAGATCCCTGCTGAAATTGCAAGCAGTAGCAGAAAATAGAGCATTCCAAGCATAAATCCCCTCAGGAATTTCCTTGTCTTCCCCATTTTTCCCATGGCAAATCCACCGGCAAATGTGGAAATTATGTAAACCGCAAGGATCCCGATCCGGACTGTTTTCTCGCTTAAGTCAAACTTATACAGTCCAAAAGACAGCCCGAGCAGCATCAGCATCGTAAGAAAGTAAGAAAGCATCAGTGCTTTCACAAGTCTTGTAAAACAGATATTTCCAAACAGCTTTTTTTCCATAAGAACCCCTCCTGTCCTTTTATACTATGAGAGATTCTTATGAAATATTCCTTTACTGTTCCATCTGTCGTCCCAGAAATCCTGCTGCGCAGAGTATCATCTTCTGTTCCAACTCACCGGGTTTTTTCCTGCCGTCCTTTGCCAGGATCACAACAGAACCGATCGCATCTCCGGCGCAGATGATCGGACTTACCACCTGCCATTTCAGTTCTGCATTCTGTCCCGACACGATGACCGTGAACTTCCGATCCATAGAGGATGCCAGAAACTGCTCCCTTCTTGCGATCACTTCCGCAAGCTGTCTTGTGATCAGCTGTTCCTGAAATTCTTTCTTCCCCGGTCCTGCTGCTGCGATCACCTGATCTGTATCTGTGATACACACCAGATATCCAAGTGTCTGTGCCAGACTTTCCGCATATTGGTCTGCAAAATTTCCCATTTCCCCAAGCGGTGAGTATTTTTTGAGAATGATTTCTCCTTCCCGGTCGGTGAAAATTTCAAGTGCATCACCCTCACGGATACGTAGCGTGCGCCTGATTTCCTTCGGAACGACAATTCTGCCAAGATCATCGATCCGGCGGACAATTCCTGTAGCTTTCATATTGATTCTATTCCTCCTGTGTTCCACATATTTTCCATATTTTATTCGATATGGGTAGTATGTGGAAATACAACATTTTTATTCCTACAGGGTTTTTTTACCTGAAATTTTATGATGTAAGTGTCAAAAGTATCAATTGTGTTTGTGCTCGCACAAATAAGCAATTGATACTTTTGACACTCATATCATTTTATTTTTTAACAGTAAGAATTTCACATTATATATAAAAATCCCTCATCTGCGGTTTCCCGCAAATGAAGGATTTCTTTTACTTTATTCAATTCTTACAGTAATCCACCGATTGATAAGAATAACGGTGCAAATACAAGTGAAACAATTGTCATAAGTTTGATCAGGATGTTGATAGACGGTCCTGATGTATCCTTGAACGGATCACCTACTGTATCACCAACAACTGCTGCTTTGTGAGCTTCGCTTCCTTTTCCGCCATGATGTCCTGTTTCGATGTATTTCTTAGCATTATCCCATGCTCCACCAGCGTTGGACATGAAGATTGCCATAAGTACACCTGTAACAAGTGCTCCGGAAAGTAATCCACCGAGGGATTCCACACCAAGAACGATACCAACGATCAACGGTACTACGACTGCCATCACACCCGGAAGCAGCATTTCGTGAAGAGCTGCTGTGGTAGAAATTGCAACGCATGATGTATAATCCGGTTTTTCTTCACCTTTCATAATGCCCGGTTTTTCACGGAACTGGCGTCTTACTTCTTCGATCATCTTGTATGCAGCCTTTGATACAGACTCCATAGTAAATGCGGAGAAGAGGAATGTAAGCATACCACCAATAAAGATACCGATGATTACTCTGTAGTCAAGAAGATTGATCGCTTCAAGACCAACTGCCTGTGCATAAGATACGAAAAGTGCAAGTGCGGTAAGAGCTGCTGATCCGATCGCGAATCCCTTACCCATAGCTGCAGTTGTATTTCCTACTGAGTCAAGCTTATCTGTGATTTCACGAACAGATTCATCCAATCCTGACATTTCTGCGATACCACCTGCATTGTCTGCGATCGGTCCGTATGCATCAACGGCAACTGTGATACCTGTTGTAGAAAGCATACCTACTGCTGCAAGTGCGATTCCGTAAAGTCCTGCAACTGAGTAAGATACAAAGATACCTACACAGATCAGGAGAAGCGGGATTGCTGTAGATTTCATTCCTACCGCAATACCACTGATGATTGTAGTAGCTGCACCAGTCTCTGACTGTTCTCCGATTCCCTGAACCGGTTTGTAGTCTGCTGATGTGTAGTACTCTGTGATGTTACCGATGATCACACCAACAACCAGACCTGCGATAACGGCAATTGCCGCACTCATCTTTCCGAAGAGTACATTACTCAGTACAAGTGCTACAACAATAACTACGATAGAAGCTGCATAGCTTCCCTTTGTGAGAGCTTTCTGTGGATTCGAATTCTCATCACCTTTTACAAAGAAGGTTCCGATGATAGAAGCAATCAGACCACATCCTGCGATCGCAAGCGGATAAAGAACTCCGGATACAGCTCCTGCTGCTGCTCCAAGAGTCAGTGCTGATACAAGTGAACCAACATAAGATTCAAAAAGGTCTGCTCCCATACCTGCAACGTCACCTACGTTATCACCTACATTGTCAGCGATAACAGCCGGGTTACGCGGATCATCTTCCGGGATACCTGCTTCTACTTTACCAACAAGGTCTGCACCAACGTCTGCTGCTTTGGTGTAGATACCACCACCAACACGGGCGAAAAGTGCGATTGAAGATGCACCAAGGCTGAATCCTGAAAGCACATCTACGTTCTTTGTAACAATGTACACAAGGCTTACGCCAAGTGCTCCAAGACCTGCTACGCACATTCCCATAACGGCCCCGCCAGAAAAAGCAATTGATAATGCTTTATTCATTCCGCTTTCTTTTGCTGCGTTAGCAGTTCTTACGTTCGCTTTTGTAGCGACTGTCATACCACAGTATCCTGCAACTGTTGAGAAAAGTGCTCCAATTACAAAGCATACTGCTGTTACCCAGCTGATACCAAATCCGATCAGTACAAAAAGCACTACTACAAAAATGACCAGAATCTTGTATTCAGCCATGAGGAAAGCTCTTGCGCCCTCCGCGATTGCGCCTGCAATCTCTTTCATGCGGTCCGTACCTTCATCCTGTTTTCCTACTTTACCAGCAAGATATGCTGCAAATAATAAAGCAATAACAGCTGCAATCGGGACCAGATACATGTAATTATTCATTTCTTGTTCCTCCCTGAATTATTGTACCTCTAAAGACAATATCATAAAAAGAACAAGAATGCAAAACAATTTTTTAAATTTTCAATAAGTTTTATTTTGTTTATCTACAAGTGTGGTCTTTCTCTATTTTTTTAATTTGTATCTCACCGTCCACATTCCATTGGGATTTACACAATATCAAGATATGTTTTTTCCGAGGTGCCGGAAAAGCAGCATCTAATCTGGCATATTCCTCCACTGTCAAATGAACCTTTCCCGCCTCCAAGTTCTGCAGTACATGTTCTGCCTTTCCACTTCTCGGAATGGCAATCACATCCATTACTCAGTTTTATCTCCTTTTTATTCATGATTTTCACTCCCTGCATTTTGTTTTTCTGTTCCTTACTGTCTGTTTTTACTATCTTATGATATGAGTGTCAAAAGTAAATTTTGCCACTCACTGATGTAACCGGATTGCTCCATTGCTATGCAATTCCCGCAATCCTCGAACACCTCAAACTCCCACTTTTTGCAAATGTTATAAGGGACATATTTTTATGTTTATTTATTCTTTTTATTATTTCTTATAACATTCTTTTTTTCTTCAATCCATGATACACTGGATTTATCATAAAATAAATTCAATGATAAGGAGATTAGAAATTATGAAAATTGTAGTTGCAATTGATTCATTTAAAGGAAGTCTCACTTCGATTGAAGCCGGAATGGCTGCAAAGGAAGGAATCTTAAAGGCACACCCGGATGCGAATGTTGTCGTAAAACCACTTGCAGATGGTGGTGAAGGCACCACAGATGCCCTGATTGCAGGACTTGGTGGTGAGCGTATTGATCTTACAGTGACTGGTCCTCTTGGTACTCCGGTAAATGCACATTACGGATATCTTGCAGAAAAAAATACTGCCATCCTCGAAATGGCTGCCGCTGCCGGAATTATCCTGGTAAGAGAATCTGAAAAAAATCCACTTACTGCAACCACTTACGGTGTCGGTGAAATGATCGCAGATGCCATGGAACGCGGTATCCGCAATTTCATTATTGGAATTGGAGGAAGCGCAACAAATGATGGTGGAATTGGAATGCTTAAGGCACTTGGCTATCAATTTTCCGATGAAAATGGACAGGATGTCGGCGAAGGCGGACAGGCGCTTGAACGGGTATCTTCTATTATAATAGAAAAAGCTAACCCAATTCTCAAAGAATGCAATTTTCATATTGCCTGTGATGTAGCTAATCCACTTTGCGGAAAGAACGGAGCTACCTATATTTATGGTCCGCAAAAAGGTGTCACACCGGAAATAGCAGCAGAACTGGATCAGGCAATGAATCATTATGCTTCTGTTACCTCCAAATTTCTTCATAATGATTATGCATCTGCAGAAGGTGCTGGTGCTGCAGGTGGTCTTGGCTTTGCATTTCTCAGTTATTTAAATGCTACGCTGACTCCTGGAATCGATCTGATTCTTAACGCTGTCGAACTGGAAAAAGAATTAGAAGATACAGATATCACTGTTACCGGCGAGGGACGCCTCGATCACCAGACCGTTATGGGAAAAGCTCCTGTCGGTGTGGCAAGACTTGCAAAAAAATACGGCTCCAAAGTCGTTGCTTTTGCCGGAAGCGTCACCCCGGAAGCAACAGCCTGCAATGCAGCCGGAATCGATGCATTCTTCCCGATCGTCCGTGGAATCACAACACTAGCCGAAGCAATGGATCCCCAAAATGCAAAATCAAATATGGCAGCAGCTGTGGAACAGGTATTCCGTCTATTATAGTTTTAACATTATTTATAAATTTCAGAGAGTGTTTTTGTATAGTTTTTACATAAATACTCTCTTTTCTTTATGATTTTCTTCTTTTCCTACACTGATCATCTGTGTGGTCGCAGCCATGTTTATCGGACTAACCGTCCTTGCCTGTGGAAAAACAACCGGCACAGATCTGTCCAGTCAGCCAAAAACACTTACCATCAACAACACAACGATCTACGACCTGACAGATCTTCATTTCATCTGTAACAATGATTCTTCATCAAATGAAAAGCTGTCACTTGTGAAGACCGGTTCTTCTGTTACCATTTCTCTGGATGACTCTGCAGACCTCTCAGTGATCGCAAATATTGCAGATTAAGTTTTGCCGTAAACAATCCGCCTATGTAGTTTTAAGCAATGACAAATATGCAGGCAACTTCCATAACGCAAATTGCCTACATATTATACATAAAGGGGCACTTTCCAAACTGAATTGCAAGCGCCCATTCTTCTTTCTTTTTACCGATTGCCAATCCCAGCATCATTCTAGTTGATTCGCTCATATTTGGTTACCTCTTTACTAATCTTTCCTCTACTCGTTCATTATGTCAGCGCGCTGTCATTTATCTGACAATGCTATTGTACGAAAAAAAAGACACAAATTCTATTGACGCTTTCATCAATACCTATGTACTTTTTTTATGTATTCTTTACAATTTTTCATATATAGTAATGAAGTTTTCAAAATCATTTCATTTTCATTTCAAGATGATATTTTTCTGTCAATCTATACTTTTTCAGCAATTGTTTTATTTCATATTTTGAAATCTTTCATTCATATATTGCATTTTTGTGAATCATATACATTTTCCAGTTCTTCTTTTATGCAATCTTCCCCTTGTACCTTTCCACCTTGTTCCTCTCTCCAAATAATGCTACAATTCTTAAATAAGTGGTAATGATACCGTTCTCTTTATCCTGTTAAATGCTGGATAAGCATCTGCATCATTCCCGCAACTTCTTTTCCAGAATCGGAGGATGTTTAAAATGAAGTTAGACAAATCACTTGCCTTTCAGGTAGTAAACACGATCAAAGACACCTGCGGACAGGATATCAATTTTATCGATAAGCAGGGAATGATTTTTGCGAGTACCAACGCCGACCGGATTGGTACGTTTCATGCCATCGGTCACAAAGCCGCCCAGACAGAACAGACAATCGAAGTTTTTTCAGATGATGATTTTCCCGGAACACAAAAAGGGATCAATATGCCACTCTATTATCACGGCAGTTTTCTTGCAGTGATCGGAATTACCGGAGAACCGGACCAGGTCCGCCAGTACGTCCATCTTGCCGACCGGATTACCCATCTGCTGATCCGCGAAAAAGAGCTGAACCGACTGAGCCGCTCTCTGGAAGATAAAAAACACTTTGTTATCGATGCCCTGATTCGGAATGAGATTGCTGATCCGGATTATCTGGACACCTGCCTTTCAGATCTTCAGGTAAATCCAGGGACAAAGAAACGGCTTCTGATCATCCAGTCATCACCGGATGGACACAACAACTCTTCTTCCCTTGAACAGAAGATCATCGGACTTTTCAGCACGCTTGGTATTACTCTTTATACCTTTTATTATCCAAATGAATATCTTGCCGTGCTGGAAAACTCCGGCAAAGCCGCTCTCTATCAGATACTGGCTGATTTTACCACAGACTGTGGAGCTTTGCTCTCCATTGCAGTCGGAAAGAAATGTCAGCTTTTCCAGCTTTCTCTTTCTTACCAGTCTGCACTCACTGCGCTGAAATACTGCCGGAGTTCGGAAAACGGGATTGCTTTTTTCGATGATATGACACTGGAAATTCTGCTCTCTTCCATCTCGGAGCAGGAAAAAAATGCTTATCTGCAAAAAACGATCTCTGCACTTTCTGATGAAGAAAGAAATCTGCTTCAGACTTACTTTGAAGCAAATATGTCTCTTCTCGGAACCAGCCAGAAGTTGTTTCTTCACAAAAACACAGTGCAGTACAAGTTGAATCATATTTACCAGAAATGCGGGCTGAATCCACGTGTTTTCAAGGATGCGGTGCTTTTATATCTTGCCTTGCAGTTGTGATATTTTTAAATCCCAGACACAGATTCCTGTGCACACATCTTCCATATCCGTGTACAGTTTTGCCTATATAAGAAAATATTCTTGACAGATAAGTTTACTTACAGATTTTCGTCAAAAAACAGGACAGCCTTTCCTTCACCCTCACAACGGGTATTAAAAAGCAGCCAAAGAATTCATCTCTCTGGCTGCCGATTATTTCAATTGTATTTAACAATATGCCTTTTTTGCTTCGTCCATTCTCTGGAAAAATTCACTGTAAAATTCTTCCGTCCGATACGGAGTAAGGTAAAATCTCTGCAGTACATCCATGCTGACCGCCTTCGCACTCTCCGGATGTGCTGCAATGTATTCCTGTAACTGAATCAGTAATCCATGCCATCTGGCAATATACGCTTCATACTTTTTCAGATCCGGTGTATCAAGCCATTTTTTGACCTTTACTTTCGCCCGGTTCTCTTTCTGACATTCATGTACCTGAAGGAAATAGCGGAAACCATTTTCCTCATAATATCTTCCAAGCGGGAAAAGCCTGCAGATTCCCGGACGAAATGGATGAATCCCACATCTTCCTTCCTCTGTCAGAAAACCACAGCCATCTTCCGCTCCTGCCATCTTCAGATTCGGCAAAATGATTCCGTCTACCACATTCAGTTCAATCTTTCCTGCAAGCAAAGTTTCAAAAGCCGCTCCTGTTCCCCTGCTGATCCGGACAATATCCAGCGGATCCAGCACAATCGAGCTTCCCATCCCCGTACAACAGGCGTGGCATCCCTCACAATCGCCACAGTCTGCTTTTACCAGGTCATTGCTGGTATATAATTTTCCATCTGAAATTTCTTCCATTGTCACCTGTCTTTTCATATCAATCTCCTTTCCTATACTCCTTCCAGTGTAAATGGTGGGATAAAGCTTTCCTTTGCCGTATCCCCTTCCTGTATAAACGCCTGCATCACACCAAGCGAGATCGCATAGTCCACCAGTTTCTCATACGCATACTCCGGCACTTTCCGGTTCAGCTCCGGATATTTTACCGCATCCAGACTCTCAAGTGGCGTATACTGGCTCATCAGGCTCATATAAATCCGGTTTCCATAAGTCTCATGCAAATATTTCACCACTCTTTTTCCATCTGCAAGACATCCCGGCAAAAGCAGATGACGCACGATCACGCCACGTTTCATCATTCCGCGCTCATCAAATACCGGCTTCCCTGCCTGTCTTACCATCTCAGCAAGAGCCGCCTTCGCAACCTCCGGATAATCCTCCGCCATCGAATATTTTTTCGCATGATCTGTATTTAAATATTTAAAATCCGGCAGGTAAATGTCCACCAGACCATCCAGCATTTTCAAGGTTTCCACTCTCTCGTAACCGCCTGTATTATATACAACCGGCAAATACATCCCCTGCTTCTTTGCACTCTGAAGCGCCCGGATGATCTGCGGCACAAAATGCGTCGGCGTCACAAGATTGATATTATTCGCACCTTTCCCCTGCAGTTCCAGAAAGATCTCCGCCAGCCGCTCTTCTGAGATCACTTTGCCAACCTTGCTTCCCGCAATCTCATGGTTCTGACAGAACACACATCTTAAAGTACATCCCGTAAAAAAGACCGTCCCTGATCCTTCCTTTCCGGAAATACAGGGCTCCTCCCACATATGAAGCGCCGCTCTCGCCGCCCGGATCTCCCCTGTCTCTCCGCAAAAACCTGTCTTCCCATTCTCCCTGTCCGCCCCACACATCCGCGGACATAATGTACAGCCACTCATCCTATCGCGTAACCTCTCATCTATCCCTGATTCATTCCTATCAGTATACCGCACTTTTTGAAAAATAGCCACCCAAGTTTTCCTCTTCAAGAGATTGAAAATTCTTTTCCCATCTGCTACAATAAAGTGCAGACAGGCATTTTGCCTCAAGTTTGGAGGAATATACAATGAGTAAAATTGATGAAGTAAGAAGCGCTATGGTCGCAGCCATGAAAGCAAAGGATAAGGACACAAAAGAGACATTATCTGCTCTTCTTGCAGCCCTTAAGAACAAAGCCATCGACAAACGTGCCGATCTTACCGAAGAAGAAGAAGTTCAGGTTATCTTAAAAGAGATCAAACAGACAAAAGAAACTCTGGAGATGACTCCTGCTGATCGTACAGACATTATTGAAGAATGCGAGAAACGTATCGCTGTTCTTGAACAGTACGCTCCGAAGATGATGGACGAAGCTGAGATCAAAGAAGTGATCGCAGGTGTCCTTTCCGGTCTTGGAATTGATGCTCCGACACCAAAGGATAAAGGACGTATCATGAAAGAACTGATGCCGAAAGTAAAAGGAAAAGCTGACGGAAAGCTTGTGAATGATATTCTCACAGGAATGATGGCTTAATAGCAGATATTATGAATGCAGGGTTCCGGATTGGTTCCCTGCATTTATATATAGTCGAATATACTCTGTATTGCGTCTGTTACATTAATTACATCTGCCCTTTTTACACGATCTATTATTTTATACCCCCTGATTCTCAAGTCTAACATTTTCATTTGTTCACATTGGATATAACCTTTATTTTCATCCATTTCAACATAAATGTGAAGTGGGCTTTCTGTACTCTCTCCTAATATTGGACAGCCAATTATTTCTCCCGACTGATTAAAAAAATTTTTACTTGCAACAAATACAGGATCCTTAATTTTTTCCACTTTTAAAACATCTCCCTGCTGTATCTCCATTTTCTACCACACCTCTCTTCCTTCCGGCTTATCCCATTCATATTCTCCATCAAGATTTAACTTACCACCAAACTTTTCAGCTCTTTCTTCTAATTTTTGATGCCTGAAGGTCTTAACAAGCATAATCATACCATCCGATACTTTTACTTCCAGCATATCATTTATTTCTACATTGGCCTCTTGTAAAATATCTTTTGGAAGTCTGATTCCCTGACTATTTCCCCATGCTTTTACCTGTGTTTGCATAAAATTCACCTCCATATAATGTATATACTTAGTATATACATTATTCTGAAAATAATCAAATATTTTTCTCTCCTAATCACACTCTTCCTCAAAATATGTTATAATTCATAAGCATCAGTCTTTTACAAAATCACAATTACCAAAAGGGGATTTACTTACTATGAATAAAAAAGAAGTTACTGAAATCAAAAAACAGTTCACCCCATCCAACTGTGCGATCACCCGCATCTGCGGATGCTATGTAGATGGTGAAAAAGAGAAAAAAACGGAGATGAAAGATGCTTTCCTTTCTCTTCCGGAAGAGGAAATGTTCAAGTATTTTGACATTTTCAGAAAGTCCTTGTCCGGTACGATCGGAAAAAATCTTCTGAATATGGAATTTCCTCTGGAGACCGAATCAGAAGGTGGTACACAGGAATTTCTTCTCAAATTAAGAAACAGCCGGCTTACTGACGACGCTCTTCTGGAAGAATTCTATAATCGTGTCATCGATTCCTATGATTATGCCGAGAACTATCTGATCCTGCTCGTCCATGCAGCCTACGATATTCCGGGAAAATCAACGGACGGAAGTGAAATGTTCGATGCATCCGATGAAGTCTATGATTACATCATGTGTACCTTCTGTCCGGTCAAGCTTTCCAAGCCAGGACTCAGTTATCATGCAGAAGAGAACAGCTTCCATGAGCGTATCCGTGACTGGATCGTAGAGATGCCGGATGCCGGTTTCCTCTTCCCTGCTTTTAATGACCGCAGCACCGATATTCACAATCTACTTTATTATTCAAAAAATGCAGAGAATCTCGGAAACGGTCTGACCGATCTGCTTCTTGGATGTGTTCCGCCACTCACCGCCGGAAATCAGAAGGATACTTTCCGTACACTGATCGAAGAAACGCTCGGTGATGACTGCGACTACGATACAGTCAAAAATATCCACGAAAACTTAAATGAAATGATTGAACAGAATTCTGAAAATCCGGAACCACTTGCCCTTGACAAAGCAGAAGTTAAATACCTCCTTGCCAAAAGCGGTGTCGAAGAAGAAAAGTTGGAAACATTCGATGAGCAGTACGATTCCGCTGCCGGAGAGCACAGTACACTCCTTGCCTCCAATATTGCAAACCTCAAAAAATTCGAGATCAAAACTCCGGACATCACCATTCAGGTAAACCCGGAATGCTCAGATCTTGTAGAAACACGTATTATCGATGGTCAGAAATGCCTGGTCATTGTCGTTGACGATCGCGTTGAGATCAACGGAATCAGTGCAAAGACTGCCGTATCCGGAGGACTTCCAAAGTCTTCCACCCCTGATGCGTCTGATGAATCCAAAAGCGATACATCCGAAAATGAAATGGATGTTCCATTCTAAATGCCTTACATATTATACGAAAGACATTTTTATTGAATGTCTTTCGTAATATTTCCTTATTTCTTTTCAGTTTTACAATGTATACGAAAAATGCAGGTAATCCTCTCGACTACCTGCATTTTCCTATACGCAATTTTCTATTTTCACTTACACCGTTTCCCGGCTCTTTTTCACCTTTCTCTTAAATCACCGTTCCTCCACCGGTCGTCACAAATCCAACTCTCAGAATTGCTTTCACAAAACTCCACATTCCATTGATTACTGCAGAATTCAGCAGACTGATCGGCACATCCAGAATTCCTGTTCCAAGTAACAGAAGCAGAATCCACATACTATACGGTCGGATCTTCCAGTAAAACTCTGCTACCCTCGGAAAGATCTCAGCAAGAATATTCGATCCGTCAAGGGGCGGAATCGGAATCAGATTGAACACACCAAGTCCAATATTCAGCACTGCTCCATAATAAGTAAGCACATAAAGATAATTCAAAATCAACCCACTCGATCCGTACTTATACAAAAGCCCGTGTAGAATCATACAGACAAACGCAAGCAGGAAATTCATGACTACTCCCGCTGCTGCCACAAGGATCGTATCTCTTTTTTTATTCTTATAATTCCTGGTATTGATCCTTACCGGCTTCGCCCATCCCACATGAAAGACAAGCAGACATAACGTTCCCCACACATCCAGATGCTTAAATGGATTCAAGGTCAGTCTTCCGTCATATTTTGGTGTCATATCCCCGAGTTTATATGACACATATCCATGTGCAAATTCATGCAACGAAACTGCAAGTAATGTAGCAGGCGCAACGTAGATTAAAGTCTGGAAAAACTGATACATTGCCCTGGTCAGTCCTATATTCTGAAACAGCATAACATCCTCCAAATTTCCTTAATAACGTCCATTATAGTACCTGATGAAATGGGATTCAAGAAAGATTGTGTAAATTTTTTCTAAAGATCTACACGAAATGTAACCGACAGACTGATGAAGACTTGTTATATGCTTCAATTGCTTTTCCCCTCCAAAAATAAAAGGCAGCCCCACTTGACTGCCTTTTGTTTATTCCTGAATAACTCAGATTATTTACCTTCTTTTTCGTATTCTGTAATTCTTGCCACCT
>OLOC01000328.1_pt1 | contig 38287 bp, 34 predicted proteins | sample 1643111 | NCBI WGS metagenome assembly OLOC01 (sample SAMEA3136633, study PRJEB25190) | human gut metagenome
ATATCCTATATTTGTGGCCTCGGAGCAAGGTTTAGATGCGAGCGCATAAAGCGAGTATTTAAACCGCCGCGACTACAGTCACAAATATAGGATATCTTATCTCTTCGAGAGCGTCTGTCTCTTAATGAATTAAATAGTTATTCATCCTTCCATATATCGCTTTCCACCCCAATATTCTTTGCGACAAATCGTTTTCCATCGTTATCTACATAATCCTTCAATGCCCGGTAAACATATTTTCCACCATACAAAATAATCGGGGCATTGGCAAATACAAGGGCAATATTAATCAAGTCGCTGACATACCAGATGTTATCCAGCTCTAGACCTGCTAAAACGCAAAGGGTTCCAAGTGGCACAAAAATTAAAGCGCCTAATGCACGTACAAAGTTTGTAAATGCTTTGCTCTTTGTGATTCTTGTTCCTGCGATAGAAGCAAAGGATACCAGCCCGAGCAATGAGGTAAATGCAAATAGTCCATAACAGATGCAGATAAATAAAGAGACTGCTCCATCTGCGGCTGTTCCTGGAATCATTTCTTTTAAAGAGGAAAGGAATACATCAATTTTTGAATCTTTTAAAACTTCCCAGTTGTAAGCGGAGTTAGTCCAAATATGTGCGCCACATACGATAAATCCGCTTAATGTACAAATAATGATTGTATCAAGGAATACACCGATAGACTGTACAAATCCCTGTTCTACTGGATGATCCTGTTCAGAAATCGCGGCTGACATTGTGATGGTTCCCTGTCCGGCTTCATTTGACAGTAATCCTCGTTTGATTCCCTGTGCTAATACCGTACCGAAGGCTCCACCGAAAATAGCATCCGGTTTAAATGCTCCAATGACTACTGCCTGAATAAATGCAGGGAATAAGTGAATATTTGCAATAAATAATCCAACAATGACAGTGGCATATAAAACAGCCATCACTGGTACCATTCTGTCTGTTACTGCTGTTACTCTTTTGATTCCTCCAAATACTGCGATAGCAATTCCAATGATAAGGATAATGGCCAATGCATAATATAAGGGAGAAGTTCGATCTGTGCTTACTCCAGTAACCGATGCGATTGCCGTTCCTGCTGCTGTAAATACATGGAATGTCTGAATAGGGATACTAAGCATTGCATAAATGATAAACAAAATAGCTAAGGCAATTCCGACACCTTTTTTATTTCCAGCAAGTTTCTGTCCGTAATAAGGCAGACCGCCTACATATTCATCTCCATCTTTTTCTTTAAATATCTGTGCAAGGGTTGCTTCTACGAAGGAGCTTGCCATTCCAAGTAATGCAGAAATCCACATCCAAAACATTGCCCCGGGACCGCCTAAAGAAATAGCTCCGGTTACTCCGATAATATTTCCCGGACCGACACGCATTGCGGCACTTAACATAAATGCGGCTAATGGACTTACTCCAGTAGTATCTTTCTTTTTCTTTGTTAAAACCTGAATACCTCTTTTAAAGTAACGGAACTGAACAAACTTTGTTCTTATGGAAAAATAAATTCCCATTCCAAGTAACAGGTAGATGGCAAATGGAATACTTCCAATAATCGGGATGTTCGCATACCATGAAAAATTCTGTGGAAATGTCCACAAAATATCCCCGATTGGTACGATGTTTGCAAAAAAGGCATTAATTATTTTTAAAGCGTTGGTCAGTGCATGCATTTTTCTTTCCTTTCTTTTTTCGTTCGTGTTTCCTTATTTCTTATTTATTTTGGTAATATTGATACATTTCTTCACCAGATGTCCACCAGACAGAATCAAATTCATCAATATAATCCAACAGTTCTTCTAAAAGACCGATTCTTCCTGGTGCACCAATGGCTGCCGGGTCAAGCTGTAAAACGTAACATAAACCATATTCATAGCATCCGTAAAATTCATCTTTCCAGTTATTAATAACACCCGTATAATTTGCAATTCTTCCCTGTCCCTTTGGAAATGCCGGATGATAATTAAATGCAAAGTATGGCAGATCATAATTATCCCAATGAATTGGAATCTCCAGAAGCGTTTCCCCATTTTCAAGATCTTTCTGATATGGACGGTCATCATCACAGAGATTACTGGAATAATGCATTCCATATTTCTTTGCAATTCGGAGAGTATCTAAGGTAAGTTCCCCTTCTGGCGCACGGAAACCGACAGGAGTAACACCGCATACATTCTGAATTGCCTCTATACCCTTTTTCATTGCTTCTTCCTGCTCTTCTTCTGTCAATAATGCCATATTTTCATGTTTGTAGGCAAGAGAAGCAATCTCATGTCCTTCTTCTTTTATCTTTTTTAATTTATCAGGATACTGTTCTGCAACCCAGCCTGGTGTGAAAAAGGTGGCCTTAATTCCTCTTTCTTTTAATATCGAAAGAATTCGATCTACTCCTCTTGTCATTCCATACTGGCCAAGAGAAAGGGTCTTTGGCATATCTTTGCAGCTTGGATCAATCTGAAGCCAGAATAATTCTGCATTCAGATTAATGGTAAGCATAGCTGCACATTTCTTTCCATCCGGCCACTTCGGTTTTTCTAAATTCATTATATCCTCCTATCTACTTCTCTGACTGCTTTCGATACCAGTCGGCAATCTCCGTTCCTGTTGCTACCCACACATCTTCCTTGGATGTAATATATTTTAACAAATGGTCAAGAATCTGAATCTTTCCCGGACATCCAATCACCTGCGGATGATTCATATAGGAAATACAAAGGCCTTCTCTGTAATGTCCTTTGAATTCTCTCATAAAATTATCTTCCACTAAACGATAACTTGAAATTCTGTCCTGTCCTGCCGGTTCTGCTGGATACATATGATAGGCCATTGCCACATAATCATCCACTTCCCACTTGGTCGGAATCTCTATAAAATCTGTCTCTTCTCCATCAATGACTGTACGATATGGGCGATCATCGCCTCGCATGGAACTAGAATATCGGAAACCTCTCTCATATAATAATTTTGGAGTATTTTTTGCCCAGTCACCAGAAGGAGTTCGAAAACCAGTTACTTCATGTCCAATTAAATCTTTAAATATTTTTTGCGTTTTTTCTATAATTTCTATCTGTTCTTCTGTTGTCTTTCCGGCAAACCTTTCGTGTGCATAGCCATGGTGTCCTATCTCATGTCCCTGCTCCGCAATTCTTTTAATGACCTCCGGATATCTTTCCGCAGTAAGACCTGGCACAAAAAATGTTGCCTTTACGCCATACTGATCTAACTTCTGAAGAATTCTATCCACACATCTCTTCGGACCATACTGCCCTACCGATAAAGACTTAATGTATTTCTCTCCATTTTTCAGTCCCCTGTTTCCATTCTCCCATGTGGTATCTCCATCCACATCAAAAGTAAACATTACCGCACATTTCTTTCCGTCCGGCCATCTTATATCTCCCATGTTTTTTCCTTTCTTTCTTCTTCTATTTTTTTCTTAACTTTTTCAGTTATATTGGCTCACTTGATTACTTGGTCACCCACTAATTATTAAAAAAATTTACTGGAAACTGTTCCCTCTTCTAAAAGGACTCCATACCTCCTCCTTCAGAAGACAGGACACAATCTCCAACATCTACGATTGCAATGAAATTCAAACCTCATTACTGAAACATATTCATGCTTGTAATCAAATGCTCATCCATAAGCTTTCTTGCCTTTTCCACATCCCGCTCCCGTATTGCCTGAATAATCATTCCATGGGATTCTAACTCGGCCTCTGCAGAAGTTGCATCTAATACATCTGTAAACTTTCCGTACATCATATCAAAGATAGCATTCAAAACGATCTCCAAAGTCTGGGTCATAAAAGTACTTCCCGTCTTTGCCGCATACAATCTGTGCAGTTCAAACTCTCCAGAAGTTCTTCCCGTCTCCTCATACTTCTTTCTTAAATGCTGCAGTGCCTCTTCTAGTTCATCAATATCTTTCTCCGATGCGTTCTTTATAATCAGCTCCACCGCCTTTTCCTCTAAGGCCTGTCTTACTTCATAAGCCTCAATCATCGAATAGCACTCCAGATTCTTACTCAGACTGTCATACCGTTTCTCTTTCCCGGAAATTGGGCTTTCTCTCAAAAAACGTCCCTTTCCCTGATGTGATACGATAACACCACGGCTTTCTAATACATGAAATGCCTCTCTTAATACATTCCGACTGACATTCAGCTTCTCAATAAGTTCTCTTTCTGAAGGAAGCTGATCTCCCGGTTCAAAATCCCCCCGGTCAATTAATAAACATAAATCTTCTACAACCTGTTCATATAATAATATGCGTGCCGGTCTTTTTCCTATTTTCATTGTACTCTCCAACTTTTCTAATAATCAGCTTTGTCCATCTTAGCACATTTTATTCAATATGTATACGTTTTTCTGCATTTTTATGCATCACTTTCAAAAAATATTTTCAACTTACTTATCAAAATTATCAAAACTTTTCAAGGCCGCTATTCTCTCTTAAAGTGAACAATCTGTTTAACTTAACAAGCTCACTGCCACTACTGATAATAATGGTATCGTCACCGCTGACAGCAAGGTTGTAATAACAAATATCTCCGACGCATAATATGCATCTCTGTCATATCGTTGTGCAAACATAATCACGGATGCCCCCGCCGGACATGCCAATGCAATAAATACTGTAAATGCCACCTCAAACTCAAGTGGCAGCAGCCATAAAACAACGAGTCCTGCCAATGGATATACAATAAGCTTTATAAAGCTCAAATAGTATAATCTTTTGCTCTTTAGGCTCTTTAAAATATTTCCCTGTGCGAGATTTGCTCCCGCGACAATCATTCCAAGGGGCGTATTCATTGAAGCAATCATTTCTAATGGATTTTCAATGAACTGCGGCAGGCGAAGTTGAAATAAAAATAGTATGATTCCTATCACAATTGAAAGAATCGCCGGACTTAAAAAGTTTTTCCATGCTCCCTTTAATCCATCGTTATCTCCCATTAAAATAATACCATGTGTCCAAAGTAAAAGATTAAAAACTGTGATATATGCCGTCATATAAAAAACGCCCTTATCTCCAAGGACTCCACTAATTAAAGGAATACCAATAAATCCAGAATTCGAATAGGACACTGCAATCTTCTCCACTGAACTTCGATTCCTATCCCCGTGGCATAGAAACTCCGATGCAACAATCATAAACAAAAACGTAAGAAATGATGCAGCAAACGCCCATATTAAACCTTGCAAAAGTTCTCTGTTAAAATCAATTTGATACGACTGGATAATCAACAACGGAGAAACCAGCAATAATAATACATTCGAGAGATGTTTTGTACTGACATCATTAATAATCTTTGCTTTATAGATGATTACACCTACAAGTAATATGATGAACATCTCAATAATCTTTTTTAATACAATCAGTGACATAAAAATATCCTTTCTAGCATTTTATAAAAAACAGATAAAATCTCAAATCAGTTTAAAAAATATTTTTCACAAATACGCTCTAGCCAACTCCCTGTAAGGTCACAACTGTCTGAAGCCTCCCTTAAATCTTTCTCAAAATAAATTCTGAATTTGCATGGGCAGCCAACAAACAGCTTCCAAAGAGAGCCGATACCCTATATTTGTGGCCTCGGAGCAAAGGTTGGATGCAAGCGGTTAAGCGAACATTCAACCTGCAGCGACTAAAGTCACAAATATAGGGTATCGGCTCTCTTTGGAAGCGTCTCCTTTGCTGTGCAAATCAGGATTTAATAACTCTTATATGGTTTTTCCATCAATTTCACTACTTCATACAGCAACATTGTTGCTGCACCAGTTCCACCCTTAGAGTAAATCTCAGTATCTTCATCAGATTCCGATGTTCCAGCAATATCAAGATGTACCCAAGGTTTTTTCTCAACGAATTCACCTAAGAATCTTGCGGCGGCAGTTGCACCACATTTTTTACCACAGTTAGCGATATCTGCTACAGTAGATGCGTTCAGATTATCATATTCTTCATCGCCCATTGGGAGTCTCCAGATATTTTCTCCTGCAAGGATGGATGCCTGGACAATCTTGGACATAAGTTCGTCGCTGTTACTGAAAGCACCAGTGTAGCGGTCACCGAGGGCAACAACACAGGCTCCAGTTAAAGTTGCTACGTCAATTAATGTTGTAGCTCCACATTCACGGATTGCATAAGTAATGGCATCAACAAGTGCCATACGGCCTTCAGCATCAGTGTTAACAACTTCGATGTATTTGCCATTCATAGACTTAACGATATCGCCCGGTTTCATTGCCTTGCCGGAAATCATATTTTCACAGGCAGGAATAACTGCGGTTACGTTAATGCCAAGTTTCGCCTCTGCGATTGCACCCATAGCAGCGATAACTGCGGCTGCGCCGCCCATGTCACCATGCATGCCTTTCATGGCATTGCCAGGCTTTAAATTATATCCGCCGGAGTCAAAGCAAAGACCTTTTCCAATTAAAGCAATCTTTTCATCGTCTGTAACACGGCCGTTATATTCCATAACGATAAACTTAGCGGACTGTTTAGAACCACGGGCAACTGCCAGGTAGGAATTCATGCCGAGTGCTTCGCAATCCTGCTTTTCAAGAATTGTGCATTTGATATTGTTCTTTTCGCAGATTTCCTTTGCCTTAGCTGCGAGAGCTGCAGGAGTCATCACGTTCGCTGGTTCATTTACCAGGTCACGGGCTGTTGTAACGGCTTTTGCCATCATTCTTGTGTACTGCTCTTCCTTTTTAAAGGATGCAGAATCAATTCCTGTCAGAATTCCAAGATGCAGCTCTGGAGATTCTGGCTTATCAGAAATGTATTTGTCAAAAGAGTAATCTGCGAGGAGAAGTCCCTTCATAGCAGAACTTAACCAGTAGGAAACATCTTCTCCGATTGCGGTCATAAGAAGGTTCTTTCCGTGGAAACGCTTTGCTTCCTTCATAGCCTGACCGAACTGTAACTGAAATCTTCTCGGAGTTGCCTTCTCAGGAATACCAATGAAAATCAGGTTATAATAAGGCTGTCCCTGATAAGAAAAATCCTTTCCTCGGAGACCGTATACCTTGCTTCCTCCAACGAGACCATCGGCCTGAAGACTTTCAAAAATCTCGCTAACTTTTCCAAGCTCGATACTCAGACGATTTTTATGATTGTATGTGACGAGCAATGTATCAAATTCGTAGTCCTCCAGATCTACGAGACGTTGTATTTGCATAAATGATACGCTCCTTTCTAAAAAATATTTTTATTTAAATAATTATAAGTTGCATTAAAATCGGGAAAAGTGCATACTATCCCCGATTATAATATGTAATATATATACGTTTTAGTGCATATATTCTTCAGCGTATATACAGTTATTTATAGTATAGCACAGTCAAATATTTTAAAACAGAAAAAACTTGTACACATTACATAAAATTTTGGTGGTAAGAGACACGGTTTTTGCGTAAACTACTTATAAACAGGGTAAAATCTTGTCAGAATAAATTGTAGTTAAATAAAGAGTGTTTGAGAAATCACTCCAGTAATATGTATGTCCCAATTTATGGGGAAAGTATTTTTCAAACACGCTCTAGTATACTTCATCTGTGATGAATTTGACAAAACAAATTTTTTTCTATATAATAATTAACAAAGCTAACTAACATTGTTAACCAGGAAAGAATAGGTGATAGAATGAATGAATACTCAATGATGACACAGGAACTGCAGGATCTGGCTGCACTTTCTATGGAACACGGACAGATTCCTTCAGGCCTGTATGACCAGTACCATGTACTGCGAGGTCTCCGTGATGTGAACGGTAAAGGCGTGCTGGCAGGACTTACGGATATTTCCACCATCACCTCTTCCAAAGAAGTTGATGGAAAGATGGTTCCCTGCGATGGAGAGCTGCGCTATCGCGGCTACGACATTCACGATTTAGTAGACGGATTTGTAGCAGAGCAGAGATTTGGCTATGAAGAAGTGGCCTATCTGCTTATTTTTGGACGTTTGCCACAGAAGCAGGAATTACAGGAATTCCAGAATCTTCTTGGAAGTTATCGTACATTGCCGACGAACTTTGTGCGAGACGTTATTATGAAAGCACCAGGTAAGGACATGATGAATACACTGCAGCGAGGCGTACTGACATTATACGGTTATGACGATATGGCAGATGACATTTCCATACCGAACGTACTGCGCCAGTGCTTACAGCTTACAAGTACTGTGCCGTTACTCGCAGTTTATGGTTATCAGGCATATAATCATTATGTAGAAGGCAAGAGTTTTTACATTCATTCTCCGAAGCAGGAACTTTCCACGGCGGAGAATATTTTGCGTATGCTTCGCCCAAATAAAAAGTATACACCACTTGAAGCAAGAGTTTTAGATATTGCCCTCGTACTTCACATGGATCACGGCGGTGGTAACAACTCGACATTTACCAATCATGTAGTAACTTCCTCTGGAACAGATACTTACTCCGCTATGGCAGCATCTCTTGGCTCACTCAAAGGGCCAAAACACGGTGGAGCAAATATCAAAGTTGTTCATATGTTTGATGAGATGAAGCAGGAAGTGAAGGATTGGAAAGACGAAGACGAGATTAAAAATTACTTGCTGAAGCTTCTCAATAAGGAAGCCTTTGATCACAGCGGATTAATTTATGGAATGGGACATGCCGTTTATTCTATCTCTGACCCAAGAGCGAGAATCTTCAAGGGATTCCTTGACAAACTCGCGAGGGAAAAAGGTTACGATGAAGAATTTGAGTTCTATGACAGAGTAGAAAAACTCGCCGTCGAAACCATTCAGGAAAAACGCCGTATCTATAAAGGTGTAAGTGCCAATATCGACTTTTACAGCGGATTCATGTATAGGATCTTAGGGCTGCCAGACCAGTTATTCACCCCGATGTTTGCCGTGGCACGTATGGTCGGCTGGAGCGCACACCGTTTAGAAGAGTTAATGAACTGCGATAAGATTATCCGTCCAGCATACCAGAGTGTGGCTATGGATAAGGAATATGTTCCAATGAAGGATAGAATTATCGTGGAATAGTAAAGAGAATTTTAAAATAAAGCTATTTTTGGGAGGAAAATAACAAAAATATGAAAGCGAAAGACACAGGGAGTTCTGACTGGCCAGAAGGCGAGCCGTCAGCAGAACAAAAAGTGACTTTAGAGGACTACCAGCAACTAATCATCCAAATGCGAAAGGCCAATGTACAGTTTCAGCAAATGTGTAACATTCCATCAGGTGAACTGACAATGTTACTCACCCTGCGCCACCTGTTACTGGCAAAGGAATTTGTCATTCCGTCAGATATTGGGGATGCGATGAAGCTGTCAAGGCCAGCTGTATCCCGAATGCTCCATAATTTAGAGCGTAAAGGATATCTGGAAATGAAAAGCAGCGAAGAAGATCACCGCTACGTCAAGGTACAGTTCACCCAGACTGGAAAAGAACTTATCATCGAAGAATTTGAAAAATGCTGTAAGCTCTTAGAGAGGGTAAAAGAGCGAATGGGAGAAAAGGATATGTATAAGTTTCTCTATTATTACAGCCAGTTTTGCACGATTTTAGTAGATGAGATTTTTTGAGTGTCTCTGACAGGAGAAGCAGCTTAATTCATTAGCATTTAAACACCTTCTAATGCTAATGAATTAAGCTGCTTTTTTCTGGCTTTGGAGCCACTCAAAAAGGGTATCTTCTCGGGGCAGGCATTATTCTTCGTATGAGCGAAAATGGCTTTGGAGCCATTCAAAAAAGGGTATCTTCTCCCGTTAGGAGCGTTTCCCCCCTGCCTGCGGCAATCAGAATTCCTCCAGCTTCTTTAGCAATGCCATTTCCCCTGAAACCTTATACTTCGCACAGAACCGACATAATGCAAAGAGAACTTCCCCCAGCTTCTCTGACAATTCCTCATCACTGCTGAATTTTTTCTCTGGATCTTCCCCAGCGGTGCCGAGCTGTAAATTCACAACAGAAGTTAGCAGGTCTTTAAAGACATCTTCATCCTCCGTGGAAAACATTCCAGCGGCGGCAGCCTTTTTCGCAATCTTCTGGCCGCGGATGAGGGCAGGGAAACTTTCTGGAACAAGGGCTATCTCTTCTTTTAAAGAGGTCTGTTTATGTCCTTCTTCCTGAGATTTTAACTTCTCCCAGTCGGCCTGTTGCTGTTCTACACTATCATAATGGCGGCCAGCAAATACATGAGGGTGACGGTGGATCATCTTGCGGGCGATGCCATCGATAACATCTTCGATAGCAAATTCGCCATTATCTTCAGCAACCTGGGATTGCAAAAGTACCTGAAATAAAAGGTCACCAAGTTCTTCTTTTAAATTAGCGCAGTCGCCAGTCTTAGTGAGGTCAGTTACTGCCTGATTCACTTCGTAGGCTTCCTCTAATGTATATAACTTAAGAGATTCATGCGTCTGTGACTTATCCCACGGACAGCCATTCTCTCCGCGAAGTGTGGCAACAATCGCCTGTAATTCCTGAAAATTAAACTTTTTATCCATTATAAATGCTCCTCCTTCAAACAGAATAAAATGGAAAATAATCTTTAATAATATGTGGTCAATATTCAGCTATCCAATTACATTTCAAGTTGAAATGTAATATTGTCTCAATATCTATAAAATCTTTGTATCAAGTAAATACAAATAAAATATAAGTAGAATGCGGCTGGAATTACTATCATGCAGAAGTAATTCTTAAATATGCAAAACTATGCAAAAGACTATTGTAAAAATATGTTATTTGATTTATTATATCAGTAAGTCACGAAAAAATCTACATCAAAAAGAAAGAAGGTTTAGGATTAATGAACAACTTTGGACGGGCAGTACTGGCAGTGGGGTTAAGTGCAGTCATGACATTTACAGGTCCGGAATGCTTTTTTCAGTCAGGGGTAGAACCTGTAAGTGTTTATGCAGCAGAGGAGAAGGCTGTGCAGAGCAAGATAGCAGGAGATAATTCTGAAGAAGGCGAGAGCACGACAGAAGTGACAACAGAGAAGAAAGAAGAGAGTACGACAGCAACGGAAAGTCAGGAGAGCCAGACTTCTTCCGAAAGGGATACAAGCAGCGGTAATACAGAGCATTCGCAGACAGAACATACAACAGAAAGTACGAAGAGGAATACGTCTGGTACATCTGGTAATACAGATCAGGCAGAAGATACATCCGGAAATTCCTCTCATAGTAACGAAGAAGGAACAACTCAGAAGAAGGCGAAGAAGGACATTTCCTCAAGAGAAGATGCAGAGATTCGTACAAAGGCGATTAAGAAGATTACGGATCAGTTAGCAGAGGAAGACGCACCGGACGGAAGCGATAAAACGAGTACATTTATCCCGAAGATTTATAATGATACCCGTCTGGCTATGAAGAATAATAAGGAATACATTGCGGGATATGTATATTTTAATCAGACAGATAGTGCCTGGAATCAGAATGGCTACTGTATCGCTAAGGCTGGATGTGGTCCGACTTCCATGGCAGTAGTAATCACATCTCTTACAGGTAAGTGGGTAACTCCATTGGATACAGCCATCTGGGGCTATCAGCATGGCTTTTACTCAAGAGCAGGTTCGGCACATGAGATGATTCCTGCGATGGCAGCGGCTTATGGACTGAAGTGTCAGGGAGCAGGAACCGATTATAATGCGATTAAAAAGGCATTAAAAGAAGGCAAGCCAGTAGTGTGCCTTATGGGGCCTGGATATTTTACCCGAGGCGGGCATTTTATGGTACTGGTAGCAATTGATAAGAACGATTGCGTAACAGTAGCCGATGTCGGAAGCAGGGCGCGTTCCGCTTACAAGTACAGACTGTCAGATGTAATCGCACAGTCAAAAGGTGCCAGTGCAGGCGGTCCATTCTGGATTATGTCCTATGATAAGGAGAGTAAGTCTGCGCTTCAGGAGAAACAGGCGATTAAGGATTATACAGAAGAAGATATGGCAGAAGATTTTGCTGATGTTTCCTACATGAAAGTAAAGGGAAATCTTCCAGAAGTACTCCAGGAAGAGAAGGCAGATGTTTCTATGAAAAAGGTAGTATCTATTCTTAAGATGTCAACTGGTAAGAGCCTTTTAGATACAATCGGAGCAGGTAAAGGAACCGCATTGGCAGGCACTTCTAATGCGGGAAGTTCTGTACTTTCGCCAGTGAGCCAGAATAGCCAGGTTATTGTGGTGAACACAGATGCGAGTAATAAGAAAGCAGGTAGCCAGAGTGGAAGTACAGCACTTGCAGGAAGTGCTGCAGATACAGTGAGCCAGGGTCAGTCTGCGAAGAAGTCACAGAATCTGGCGCTCACACTGAAGCAGGATATCGCAAGAAGGCAGTGGGAGAAAAAGATTGATTTAAGCTGGATGGACAACTATATGCAGGGAACTTTGGAAAAATAATCTGTAAATTGAGACGTGCAGGTTGTAGGAATGATTTTTCAAACACACTCTAAGCTAATGAACAAATAAGTTGTGATAATTTAAAATAATGGACAAAGAATTATGAGAAAGATTAATTACAGAATTACAGTTAATATAACACAGAAGACGATGAAGCTTGGATTTCGCGCAAAGATGCCGGACGAGATGCAGGGAAAGTGCATCCGCGTGCAGGCTGTATTTACCCAGAGACAGGTAGAACGTCGTTTTCCGATGAAAGTAGTAATAGAAGAAGGAGAAGTTGGTGACCAGATTCGCGCAGATGCAGAGATACTGCTGCCATATGTATTTTACAGTCCGCCACGCCATAAGGTGAATGTTATTTTTACGCTTTGGTGTGGAGCGGAAGAGATTTGCTTAGATGACCAGCCATTTCCAGTGCAAAAGGAACTATTTGCCAGAGCGGAGATTGTCCGCAAGAGGAATCTGTTCAAGTTTGGACTTTGCTCTCTTGGACTGCCATTTTTACTGGTCAGAGATTATTTTAAGGAAGACAAGAATTTTATAAAGGCAGCGAAGCGGGCGAATGATACCGTATATAGAATTAGTGGTTATAATTATAGTGCCCGTCAGCAAAATACTGACTATTTTGCAGCCAGATATCGCAAATATATAGCGAAGAATAAGGTAAATCCGAATCAGATTCTTTTCCTTTCAGAGAGAGAGCCAGAGAAGAATGGGAATCTTATGCTTGTGAAGAAGTGGTTTGAGGAGAATGAACCCGAGGTAGAGATTACGACATTTATCAATACAAAGACAGTTGATCAGCTTCGCAAGAAGGAACTTCGGGATTGTGCGTTCAAATGCGCTACATCTGCAGTTATCATTTTAGAAGATTTCTATCCGCAGCTTCATAGCATTCAGAAACGCAGCGAGACAAAGATTGTGCAGTTGTGGCATGCCTGCGGAGCTTTTAAGACGTTTGGCCTTACCCGTATGGGTAAACAGGGCGGTGCGCCTCAGACATCGATGAATCACAGGAATTATGACCTCGTACCAGTCAGCAGCGATACGGTGAGAGATATTTATGCAGAAGCATTTGGCATTTCAGGAAGTAAGGTACAGGCGCTGGGAGTACCGCGTACAGATCTGCTTTTTGACTGGGATTATGAGGAGAAAAAGCGCGAGGAACTCTACGGGAAATATCCTATATTAAAGGAGAACAGGGTAATCTTGTTTGCACCGACATTCCGCGGAGATGGGAATAAAGATGCATATTATCCATTGGAAGCATTTGATGTGAATCACTTTATGGAAAGGCAGCCAGAAGACACGGTACTTATTTTAAAGAATCATCCATTTGTAAAGCAAAAGTTTACTGTGGATGCACAATGGCAGGACAGAGTACTTGATTTGAGCGGGGAAGAACATATCAATGACCTCATGCTGATCAGCAACCTTCTTATCACAGACTACAGTTCCAGCGTATTTGAGGCAGCAATCCTTGAATTACCAATGCTTTTCTACGCATTTGATGAGAAAGAATACATGGACAGCAGAGACTTTTACTTTGATTATTCGCAGTTTACACCAGGTCCCGTTGTCACGGATTTTGAGGCATTATGCGAGGAATCTGCTGCCATGCTTCAGAATATTGTATCGGCAAATGAACAGGCAGACCTTAAGAAATTCCGCGAAACGTTCCTAAATACTGTCGATGGCTGCAGTACAGAGCGCATTTGCAGGAAAATAAAGACAAACTATATAAATATTTAACTAAATTGCAAAAAAAGTTTGACAGCTCATGGGAAATAATATAAAATATTGGAATCATGGTAGTTTGTTAAAATAAAAGCATTAATAAGCATGAATCTAAAGACAGCATCATGTAAGAATGTTGACAGCATAGTTGAGACATTATGAGTAACATAGGGATTCAAAGTTACTAAGGAGGACTTATTTTTATGAAAGGAATAGTATTAGCGGCTGGAAGAGGTACGAGACTGTACCCTATGACAAAGCCAGTTTGTAAACCGTTATTACCAGTATATGACAAACCATTAATTTATTATCCAATTGCCACTTTACTTCAGGCAGGAATCAGGGATATTCTTGTAATTATTCCACCAGGGGAAGAAAGAGAGTTCCAGAACCTTCTCGGAGATGGAAGTGAATTAGGACTTCATATCGAGTTTGCAGTACAGAAAGTTGCGCGGGGAATCGCAGATGCACTTATCATCGGAGAAGACTTCATTGGAGATGATTCTGTATGTCTCGTATTAGGAGATAACATTTTCCAGTGCCATAATCTTGATGAGATCATGAAAGAAGCCATCAAGGATGACCACGGCGCAAAGGTATTTGGTTATTATGTAGATGACCCAAGACCATTTGGTGTTGTAGAATTTGATGAGAACGGACAGGCTGTATCCATCGAAGAGAAGCCAAAGAATCCAAAGTCTAATTACATCGTACCAGGATTATACTTCTATGATAATCAGGTAATTGACATTGCTAAGAATCTTGAACCATCCGCAAGAGGTGAGTACGAGATTACAGATGTTAACTTAGAGTATTTAAGCAGAGGCCAGTTAAAGGTAATTCCATTTGACAGAGGACTTACATGGATGGATGCCGGAACAGCAGACAGTATGTTAGAGGCAGCCGAGATTGTTAAGGCACTTCAGAAGTCAGGATGCTATGTAGGCTGCTTAGAAGAACTTGCATGGAAAGAAGGATTTGTATCTTTAGATAAGGTTCATGAGATTGGCGAGAGCCTCAAGATGACCAACTATGGACAGTACTTACTCAAATTAAAGTAAAAAGTTGCTATTTTATACGGGAGATAATGAGACAACCCGAATCAAATAACAATTTTTTATAGAAGAAAGCACAAAACTTCCCATATTTATACTAGAATGAAAATAAAACGGCAAACTGTCATAACAATTTCAAAACAACAGTTTCTAAAACATTTAACATTTTAAAAAAGATTATCTATTTTTTGGTTGACAGACTAGCTGCTTTATGATATACTACAATCAACCCAGAGGACATTGCACGGGTGCACATCATAAGAGAGAATATTATAGCACCAGAGAGGAGTACGTTATGCAGAGTACAGGAATAGTTAGAAAGCTTGATTCATTAGGAAGAATTACATTACCTATGGAACTTCGTAAAAGTTTCGATATTGGTGAGAGAGAGCCTTTAGAAATCTTCACAGAAGAAGATAAGATTATCATTAAGAAGTATAACCCTAGTGATATCTTTACAGGACAGTGTGAAGACCTCATTGAATACAGAGGTAAGAAGGTATCCAGAGATTCTATCCGCGAGCTTGCTAGAATTGCCGGATTTAAGCTGACAGAAGAGTAATCTTCTAACCCAGCTACTTTAACGGGAGTTCCCTGTGGTAGTATACAAGAGATAAAGATATGCCTTAAAAAACCAAGAACCAGTAGAGAGAGGCAAAACGGACAGCCCCCTCCTTTGCGGAAGCAGAGGAGGGGGCTTTTTTGCTTATTTATCTTCTCTTTCAACACGGTATTTGTCTCTTGCTGCCAGATATACAAGATTAACTATGGCAGATAATTCTATTTCATTGTTATAAGATAGAATAGGAGATTCTGTATTATGAGCATACTCCAAAATTTCTGCCATTGTTTGTGTATCTCCAGCTAGTGTTGCCTTTAGCATTCTTTCAGATTCTTTTGCTAATCGATATACATATCCCAAACTTTCATTTGTTAAAAGGAGTTCATTATATTTGTACATCAGCTCTCTGTTTGGAATAAAGACTTCTCCATCTTCATAAGTAAGTAACCCGTATATGACCATTGCAGAGTATATCTGGTTTTTTGTTGTTAATTCTTCTGCGGTGGCCGCATACTCTTGTACTTTCGCCTCTATATGTTCGCCGGAAATCATAAGAATAAAGTCTTCTCTGACTTCATCAATATTCCCTTTGATATAATAAAATATTTCATCATAGGGACCAGAACCTGTCCAGTAACTGCCTAGCTGGTTATCTGATAAAGCACAGATAATTGAACGGGGATTATAAAGCTGTTCACCCGATGCCGTACAATATCCATCATACCAGATTTTTAAATCATGTCTTGTAATTCGTGGTCGAATTGTGGTTTCACTATAAATTTGAAACAGTTTATCTACCTCCTCTTCTGAAAATCCAAAATAAGAGCTAAACCGTTCTCTTGTTGCCATGTTATATTCCACAAACATATTTAACTCTGAAGCGGCAGAGTATTTGGCTATTGGAAGTATTCCGGTCATATAAGCAAGTTCTACATATACCTGATCTTTCAGTAAGTTTTTAAGAAAAAGCAGGTATTCTTGTCTTTCTTTTTGGGAAATAAATGGTATATGAAATACTGCATCCCATTCATCCATTATAAACATAAATTTACGATTTGTTTTTTGAAAAATTTTTGCCAGGATATCCCAAAGTGACATTTCTTCTTTCAATTCTAATTCGGGAAATTCTTCAAGCAAATCTTCTTTTATTCCTGTTTTGATTCTATTAATATATTCTTCATAAGTTTGGCAATTCTCTGGAAGCCTGCTGAAATCAATATAGATAACATCATATTTATTTATATATTCTTCATATACCGGGCTTTTTGCTATCGCAAGATGTTCAAATACAAAACTACTATCTATTGCCTTGCCAAAATATGACGCTACCATATTTGCCATTACGGTCTTTCCGAATCGACGGGGTCTTGTGATACACAAAAATCTTTGTTCTCTTCCTATTGATGGAATCAATTCTTCTATTAACATCGTTTTATCTACAAAGTATTTATCCAGGGCTGTTATCTTATATGCTTCAAATGGTGCAGTACTGTTTAAAAAGATACCCATTATATCACCGTCCCTTCTTAAAAGATATCATTTGTATTATAACATCCTTATGGGAATTCTACTATTAAAAATTGGAATTTGCCGGGGTGAGTAAACAGACGAACCCCCAGAGAGAATTTATCAAAAGAGGGCGTCTCCTTTGCCTGCGGCAAATTCCTATTTTTGTAACACTTTTGTTATACATTCTTATCCCACCTGTAAAGAAAAATAACACTTCTGTTATGGTACTTCCACAGCAAAAATATTATAATAAAATTATAAGAAATGTAGTACAGAAGATAGCATTTAAAGCACATTAAAAAAGCATTTAAATAGCATATCATCTACACCACATTCCAAGTTCAAAAGGCAGGAGGGATTCCCTATGAAGAAAAGATTAAGTACAATTTTAGCCACATTACTCATGACAGTAACACTTATTCCATTTGCTCCAGTACATGCAAAGGCAGCATCAGCAGATGTGACCAGACAGATGGCAGGGAATCGTCAGATAAAGGATATCAGTAAGAAGATGACAGCATATACGACAGCGATGAACATAAGCGTATGGTCCACTACCAAGCCAGTAAAGATGAAGCTTAACGATAATCAGAAGTTATCCATCGCCGTATTTGTAAGATATAATTACAAAGGTGACTACAGCTATACAGCGAAGGAGCTTCGTTCCGAGACTAAGAAGCTTTTTGGTAAGAGCGCTTCTGTCAGCAAGATTAAGAGCAGCAAGAAAAATAAGAATCAGGCAATGTTCGTATGTAGCTCCGACAGTAAGTTCTATAAAGATCCATACATGTACTGTGGCGGAGACTTCGGAGATATGATTCCAGATTATAAGATTAAAAAGGTTGTACGCACTGGTAAGAATACCTACACAGTAACGACACAGAACCGTTTAGGATGCTACGGAGAGAAGGGCAGAACGAACATCGGCACAACAACACTGAAGTTGAAGAAGACAGCAGCAGGATACGTTGTAAAAGGAGTTCGCTATCAGTATAACGGGAAGTAATGAACCCCATTAAGTAAGTAAAATGAGAGATAGAACCTTATAAAATAAAGGAGACATATCAAAGCAGTTTAGCAGCTGTCAGATATGTCTTTTTTTATCCCAGAGAGTAAGGATTTTCCAGAAAAATACAATGTATATGTGGACGTTAAAAGGAATAAATGATATAATAAATTACCATGTACTCTCGGAGTCTTTCTTGCACTTGCTTTTGTGAAAAGATTCCGAGAGTACATTTACCGAAATAAGGAGGCTGTAACAATGAATGATTTACGTTCTGCAATTAAACATAATTTTTTGAAACAGATTATTTTCCGTTTAGATTATGAAGGTGTTATGGAAGCAGATGTTGAAGGATGTATTTTGTCTTTGAGACAGAAATTTTTTGATGCAGGTTTTATAAACATGGGGAAACGAACGGAAAATCAATTTGATTTACAGGTAAAGATGGATTTAAACATTCCTGAAGGAAATCAATTTTCTGTAAGTAATAATAATAAGAATTTAGTATATATTTTTTCCTCAGATAATAAAGAAATACTGGAGATAAGCAAGAGCTTTTTTACCCTTACAGTCGATATTGACCAGACTTATGAAACATTTGACAAATATATCGTTTTACTTGCCGAAAGCATGGCAGTTATTAAGTCTGTATCCCCATATTTCCAACCATTAAGAATTGGATTACGAAAAATAAATATTTGTTTTTTAGATAATTTAGCAGATTTGCCATTATATTTTACAAAAGCAGCATTTAATGCGAATGATGTGATTGAACAATTTTCAGAATACGATTATATAGCCTCGAACATGGTAACAATTTTATCTAAGGATAATTACCAGGCAAATTATGTTAGGAATATTCAAGAAGGTATGGTTCAACAAGAAGATGGAAATCAGAAAACAACATATCAGATCGTCATAGATGTAGATGTGTTCAAAGAGGGGAATAGAGAAATATTACCAATGCTTTCTGATGAACAAATTATAAAAAATACTTTACAAATACAAAACACAATCGAATTTGAGATATTTATTAAATCATTAAGCGATAAATTAATTCAAGCGTTGAAACAGGAAGTTTTTCAGGATGATGTAATCAGAGGAGTGGTTTAAAATGATGAAGTTTGTATCGAAAAGTAGAAATCCATATGTAGCACAGCAAGAGAATATAAAGAAAGAAAGTGTAAAAGGACAATTTGTTTCAAAGTCTCAGGCAGGTACAATCCATATGTTTAGGGATAATACTGCTAATATAGTAGGGAAAAAAGTGGAATTTAAGCATGTATAGTTATGATATGCATTTATCTGGAAGAAGCATATCCAGATATAAGCAAATAATTTATTTTGAGAAACAATTGCTTATCGAAACGTATATAATAGGTTACAAAAGTCAGGGAGAGTCAATTCTGTTTTTTATAAAGACAGATGGAGGAATTAGTTTTTCTGGTCTGATTGATTGCTTTTGTTTAAAGGATATTGATAAGGTTAGAGATGTTTTAGAAGCAAATAAAATAACTGCATTAGATTTTATTTGTTGGACACATCCTGATTGGGATCACTCAAAGGGTTTAAAAAGTATTATTGATAATTATACATCAGAAAAAACTCATATATGGATTCCTGAAAGTGTTGAAATGGGTGAAATAAAATGTAGCAAAGAAGTTAGAGAACTTTTTCAATACTTAAAGGAATGTACGGTTAATTGCAGTACGGAATATAATGTATATTCAACATCGGATAGGAAAGACATGATGTGTTATAATTCTATATCTTTTCGAAAAGATACGAATAATTTCCCTTTGGAGCTAGTTTCATATGCACCTAATTCTAAGCTTGTTCGTAAGCAAACTTATACGGATAAATATATAAAAAATGACAGATCAATATTTTTTGTTTTATCTCTGGGAAGTGTAAGAATTTTTTTCACTGGGGATATAGAAGACGATACTATAGAGAAGATACCTGCAAATTTTTTTGGAGAACATATACATATTATGAAAATACCGCATCATGGATCAGGCAGCTCGGTTAAAATGTTGGATTTAGGATGGGATGGATGTGATATTGCCTGTTCCACTGTCATGAGAAAGGGAAATGATTTACCAGTAAAAGATGTTATGGAACAGTATAAGAAGAATGCACAGCTATTACTATGTACGGGAAAATCTAATAAGGAAAAAGAAGAGGAAGACTACGGAGTAATAAGAATTATAACTGATGTTATAGAAAACAAATTTTCTATAGACACAGAAGGAAATGCAGAAATTTGGAATAGTATATCAGATGTGAGATGACTTCTGCCGCCTACAGGTGGTGTGAGTCAATCAATCCTCCATCTAATATAGCCTCCGGCGCATCTCACAGCAAGAATGACGAAACATTCTTCTTGAATTAAGGGCATCACATATGTGTGGTGCTTTTTTTATCTAATAATTTTACAAAGTATACATTATATATATACAAACAGTAAAAAATGACAAGGAAATAACACAGATAAAGTAAAGTTTTAGTGGAAAATTGAAAATGTAGTCTGACATGACCAAAAATAGACAAATTTAAAGGTCGAAATTGGTCATATTTAAGAATACTATAAATAAGAAATATATGGTATACTTTATTCACTATGAAAAGGTGTGTGGTTTTATTAAAATTTATATAAGAAGAATCAATACATCAGAATATTTTAATTTACATCTATAGTTCAACTCTGAATCATTTGTGTACTGTCTGTTAAGACACACCAAAAAAGTATGAAAACAGGATTATCATATAAGAAGTATGGATTTTGCGGGGATAGAAGTTCATTTATAGGATAATCAGCACAAGAAAAATAAGATTGGGGAAAGTATATGTATAAGAAGAGTGTACAGGGCTGGTTGAAGCACCTGGATTTCATGATCCTGGACGTAGTCTGTCTTTGGATTTCTTTTACGCTTGCATTCGGTATGCAGCATGGGTCGCTGAATGTATTGGCGAATTCTTTATACCGTGATATGATGTGGAGTCTTGCTCTCATGAATATCGTGGTAATCTTTTTCTTCGATTCGTTGAAGAATGTATTAAAACGTGATTTTTATCGCGAATTTACTGTGACGGTCAAGCAGACCTGTCTCATCACTTTATGTTCCGTAGTTCATTTATTTACATTTAGATCTGTATTTAAAAATGCAGAGGATTATCCTGTGCTGAGGCATTTACTATGTTAAATGATCCTGCCATATAGTCAGCTTAAAGAAGCATATGATAAATTTTTAAAAATAAAAGAGAAAAGTATGAAAGAAAGGGAAGAAAAGATGAGTACGATTAAAAAAAATGGCTTAGAAAGAGAATGTACTGAGTCAGAAGGGAAAAGGCATGGTTTCCGGTTCAGACACTGGAAAGTTATCGCAATGTATTTGGTATTATATGATATTATTGCAGTGAACCTGTCTTATTTTTTCGGATTATGGCTGCGTTTTGATTTGCGATATTCCCATATTCCGGCAGAATATATGGATGCATTTGTAAAGTTTGCACCGTTTTATACAGCATTTGTCCTTATTATGTTTTATGCATTTAGGCTGTATAACAGCTTATGGCGCTTTGCCAGCTTCAGCGAATTGAATCGTATTTTTGCTGCAACAGTAATCACAACGATATTTCAGGTTGTTGGCATTACCGTCTGCTTAGAAAGAATGCCATTATCTTACTATATCGTTGGATGCGGCATGCAGTTTGCATTAACATTACTTGTTCGATTTGCATACCGCTACATTACGTTAGAGCGTACGAAGATGGAACATTTACAGGAAGCGGACAGTGTTCATCGGGCGATGATTATCGGTGCCGGAGCGGCAGGACAGGTTATCTTAAAAGAATTAAAAAGTTCCAATCTTGTAGATGCGAGACCTTGCTGCGTTATCGATGATAACAAAAACAAGTGGGGACGATATATGCTCGGTATTCCGATTGTCGGGGGAAGAGATTCTATCTTAGAAGCGGTAGAACGGTATAACATTGACCAGATTTTATTTGCCGTTCCGACAGCCAGTCCGGAAGAAAAGAGAGACATTTTAAATATCTGTCAGGAAACAAATTGCGAGTTAAAGAGTCTCCCGGGTGTATACCAGCTTGCAAACGGCCAGGTATCTTTAAGCAAGCTGAAGCCGGTCGCAGTAGAAGACCTCTTAGGACGTGAGCCGATCAAGGCAAACTTAGACGAAGTATTCCAATATATTCAGGGGAAAAAGGTTCTTGTAACAGGAGCCGGCGGAAGCATCGGTTCCGAAATCTCCCGTCAGGTAGCCGGACATCATCCAGAACAACTGATTCTCTTTGACGTCTACGAAAACAGCTTATACGACCTTGAACAGTGGTTAAAGAGAACTTATCCGGACTTAAACATGATCGCGCTTACAGGCTCTGTACGTGACAGCCGGAGAATCTGCCAGGTATTTGCACAGTATAAACCAGATATCGTATACCACGCAGCAGCACATAAGCATGTACCATTAATGGAAACATCACCGAACGAGGCAATCAAGAATAATGCCGTTGGAACATATAAAACAGCTTACGCAGCCATGATCAACGGCTGCCAGCGATTCGTACTGATCAGTACAGATAAAGCGGTAAACCCAACAAACATCATGGGAGCCAGCAAGCGTATCTGCGAAATGATTATCCAGTCTTTTGACCGAATGATCAAAGAAGGAAAAGCACACGAGATGCCAATGCTTTACACACACGGTGAAGAAGAGAATGGCATCATGCATCAGATTCGCCAGAAGAAATTTATTCCAAGAACAGAATACGTCGCAGTACGTTTCGGAAACGTACTCGGAAGCAACGGTTCCGTAATCCCACTCTTCAAACGTCAGATTGAAGAAGGCGGTCCGGTAACCGTAACTCATCCGGACATCATCCGTTACTTCATGACCATTCCGGAAGCCGTAAGCCTCGTACTTTCCGCAGGAACAAACGCCGAAGGCGGAGAAATCTTCGTCCTCGACATGGGATCACCGGTAAAGATCGACAGCTTAGCAAGGAATCTGATCCGTCTCTCCGGGCATGAGCCGGATGTGGATATAAAGATTGAATATACAGGACTGCGGCCGGGAGAAAAACTCTTTGAAGAAAAATTAATGGCAGAAGAGGGATTAAAGAAAACGAAAAATAAATTAATCCACATCGGCTGTCCAATCCCATTCAACACCGAACAGTTTCTTCATCAGCTTACTGTCTTAATGAAAGCTGCCTACGATAATGACCAAAATATCCGCGAGATGGTAGAACTGATCGTTCCTACCTATCATCCGGCAGGAAAGAACGGAAGCGAGAATAAAGGCAAGGTTTATGAGCTGCAGCGCAAGATGATGGAACAGGCTGCGGTGGCGAAGGAAGTGTAAGCAGGGCAGTTGGAAAGATAAGCAAAAGTAAAGTATGAACAAAAGAAATTTATAATAAATGCAGAAAGAAGGATAAAAGAATGAAAATTCCATTTTCACCACCAGATATAACAGAAGCAGAGGTAGAGCAGGTAGCAGAAGCCTTAAGATCAGGCTGGATTACAACAGGACCAAAAACAAAGGAACTTGAAAGACAGGTAGCAGATTTGTGTGGAGTAAACAGAGCAGTATGCCTTAGCTCTCAAACAGCCTGTGCAGAAACAACATTAAGAGTTTTAGGTGTTGGCGAAGGTGATGAAGTGATTGTTCCAGCGTACACTTATACAGCGAGTGCATCTGTTGTGTATCATGTAGGAGCAAAAATCGTTCTTGTAGATGTACAGAAAGATTCTCTGGAAATGGATTATGATAAACTGGCCGAAGCAATCACAGAAAAAACAAAGGTAATTATTCCAGTAGATTTAGGAGGAGTACCTTGTGATTATGATAAAATATTCTCTATTGTAGAGGCTAAAAAGTCTCTATTCCATCCTGTGAACAAATTACAGGAAGCAATAGGAAGAGTTATTGTAATGACTGATGCGGCACATGCATTTGGTGCCACATGGCATGGAAAGCCAGTTGGAAGTATTGCAGATTTTTCAAACTTTAGTTTCCATGCAGTTAAGAACTTTACAACAGCAGAAGGTGGAGCAGCAACATGGAGAGATATTGAAGGTATTGACAATGAAGAAATCTATCATCAGTATCAGTTGCTTTCTCTTCATGGTCAGTCTAAAGATGCTTTAGCCAAGACCCAGCTTGGAGCATGGGAATATGATATTGTAGGACCATGGTACAAATGCAATATGACAGATGTTGTTGCTGGAATTGGTTTAGCACAGATGAAGAGATATGCTGGACTTCTTGAAAGAAGAAAGGAAATTATTGGGAAATATGATGAGGCATTTAAGCCTCTTGGCATCGAAGTGTTAAATCATTATACAGAGGAGCATCAGTCATCAGGACATCTGTATATTACAAGAATTCCGGGAATTACTCTGGAACAACGTCATGAGATTATTGTAAAAATGGCGGAGCAGGGTGTAGCTTGTAATGTACATTACAAACCATTACCAATGATGACAGCTTATAAGAATCTTGGATTTGATATTAAAGATTATCCAAATGCTTATAAAAGATTTGAAAATGAAATCACATTACCATTACATACAAAATTAACTGATGAAGAAGTTGAATATGTAATTGAAAAATACAGTGAGATTGTGAAAGAGTACATTTAAGAATTATAAATGAATTTTCAGGAAATGTGAGGATTGAGTATGAAAAAATGGGAAGAACTTCCTAAATTCATGCAATGTGATGAAGTAAAAGAGTATTATGATATACTTTCTAAAAGAAAGTTAAGCTTAAGATTAAAGAGGGCTTTTGATATTGTAGTAGCAACTTGTATTTTAATTATTACAGCAATTCCAATGATTATCATAGCAATTAGAATTGCTATAGAGTCAAAGGGAGGTGTATTTTATCGACAGGAGAGAGTTACTACCTATGGAAAAAAGTTTAAAATACATAAATTTCGCACAATGGTTGCTAATGCAGATCAGATAGGATCTGCAGTAACGGTTTCTGGAGATAATCGAATTACACCAACAGGAGCTTTTCTCCGAAAGTATCGTCTGGATGAACTTCCTCAAGTATTTGATGTACTTTCAGGTAATATGAGTTTTGTAGGAACAAGACCGGAAGTGACCAAATATGTAAAAAAATACACTAAAGAAATGAGGGCAACGCTTCTGCTTCCGGCAGGAATTACAAGTGAGGCGAGTATTCGTTATAAAGATGAAGCAGAACTCCTTGATGCTGCAGATGATGTGGATCGAGTTTATGTGGAAGAAGTGCTTCCAGGAAAAATGAAGTATAACCTTCAAAGTATTAAGAAATTTTCTTTCTTAGGAGAGATAGTTACGATGTTTAGAACTGTATTTGCAGTACTTGGAAAGGAATATAGATAATGGAGATGTCTGGATGGAGAGCAGTATTTGAAGCAGATATGTATCGATATGGAGCTTCTAAAGTTGATAAATATATAAAAAAATGGAATTATTTTTTTAGACGATGCCAATATGCAAGTGGGGGGGAAAAAAATTATTTGGCATTTGTTGTTGTTAAAACATGGTACAAAACATGGAATTGAAATAGATTATCCTGTTAAGATTGGTAAAGGATTATTTATCGCACATCCATACGGAATAACAATTAATGATAAATGTATTATAGGAATGAATTGTAATATCCATAAGGGAGTAACCATTGGTCAAGAAAATCGAGGAAAGAGACAGGGAACTCCTATAATAGGGGATAATGTTTGGATTGGGATGAATGTGACAATAGTCGGAAATATTAAAATTGGTAATGATGTATTAATAGCACCAAATACTTATTTAAATTGTGATGTACCAAGTCACTCGATAGTGTTGGGAAATCCGGCGAGAATAATTGTTAAAGATAATGCAACTAGCGAGTATATAAATAATATTGTAGGAGACCAGTAATTATGATAGATGGATTAGTATCAATTATTATGCCATCATGGAACACTGAAAGATTTATTGCAGAAACAATTAAGTCTGTTATTAATCAGACATATACAAATTGGGAGTTACTTATTGTAGATGATTGTTCTACAGATAAGACAGATGAGATTGTGGCTTCATTTAATGATAATAGAATTAAGTATTTCCATAATGAGAAAAATTCTGGAGCCGCATTAACCAGAAATAAAGCATTAAGAGAAGCAAAGGGTGAATGGATTGCTTTTCTAGATTCAGATGATCTTTGGATGCCAGAAAAGCTAGAACACCAGATTGATTTTATGAACAAAAATGGTTATAGTCTTTCATTTACTGAATATGAAAAGATAGATGAAGACTCTAAACCATTGAATATTTATGTATCTGGTCCAGATAAAGTGAATAAGCGTAAGATATATAACTATGATTATATTGGTCAGCTTACTATGATGTATAGCACTAAAGTGTTTGGTCTTATTCAGATTAAGGATATTAAGAAGAATAATGACTATGCGATTAGATTACAGCTTTATAAGAAACCAGGCACTTGTGCATATCTTCTTAAAGAGAATCTTGCGAAATATAGAGTAAGAAAAGTAAGTATTAGTCATGATAAATTTAGAAGAAAATTTAAGAGCCATTATGATTTGTTCCATATGTGCGATGAGAAGCCTGCAGTAGTAGCTGCATGGTATACATGCTGGAATATGTTTTTTGGTGTGTTAAAGAAGAAGAATTACGAAAGAGGATAAATATGAAAAAAGTTTGTGTTATTGGTCATTTTGGATTTGGTGAAAATTTATTGAATGGTCAAACTATTAAAACCAAAATAGTAACAAAAGAATTGGATAAACAGTTTGGCGCAGATCAAGTTGTAAAAATTGATACTCATGGAGGAGCTAAATCGCTTCCATCTGTAGTATTTCAAATGATCAAAGCATTTATTAAATGCGATAACATAATAATCTTTCCAGCACATAATGGTATAAAGATATTTGTACCATTATGTAACTCTATCAATGTATTCTTTCATAGAAGGTTACATTATGTTGTAATTGGTGGTTGGCTAACAGAGTTTTTGAAGAAGCGAAAAAATTTGACTAAAGCGTTGATGTCATTTGATGGCATTTATGTGGAAACCAATACTATGAGAAAAGCATTAGAAATACAGGGATTCAACAATGTGTATGTGATGCCGAACTTTAAAGACTTGAATATTCTGAAAGAATCGGAACTTGTTTACCCTAATACGGAGCCGTATAGCCTTTGTACTTTTTCGCGTGTCATGAAAGAAAAAGGAATAGAAGATGCTGTAAATGCCGTGAAAACAGTAAATGAACACTTTGGCAGAACAGTTTACACTTTGGATATTTATGGCCAGGTGGATTCTGCACAAACGGAATGGTTTAATGAGCTAGAGAATACATTTCCGTCGTACATTAAGTATGGAGGACTGGTTCCTTTTGATAAAAGTGTCGAGGTGTTGAAAAATTATTTTGCCCTACTTTTTCCAACATATTATGAAGGAGAAGGTTTTGCAGGGACACTTCTTGATGCGATGGCTGCAGGTGTTCCAGTGGTCGCAAGTGATTGGCGTTATAATTCAGAAATTGTGAATGAGAAAAATGGATACGTGTATCCAGTTCATGATAACTATGCTTTTATCGATACACTCATAAATGTAGGAAACAATCTAGACTTGCTTCTTTCCAAGAAGCCATCTTGTTTGAAAGAAGCAGAAAAATACAGAGCAGAAAATGTCATCCAGTGTCTGATCTCTAAGTTCTAGAATTAGGAAAATAGTATCAAATAAGACATTATTTTAATTAGGACGGTGAAGAAAATGAATAAGTATTTTAAGTGTGATTATTATCGTATGACTGGTGAAAAATGGAATCCAGTAAAAGGCACTTTAATCATGCTATTACGCTATGATATTAGATATCTATATTTAATTAGAAGAAAAAAGACAAAAATTCGTACACTATTCGCAATGAGAGCAGCTAGAAAATACGGCTTAGAAATTCTAAGCGATAATGTTGGCCCTGGATTATATCTTGGACATGCTCATAACATTAATGTGAGTCCTCTAGCTAAAATTGGAAAGAATTTTAATCTAAATAAGGGATGTACTATTGGTCGAGAAAATTGTGGAAAAAGAATAGGTGCACCTACTTTAGGTGATGGTGTTTGGGTTGGATCAAACAGTATGGTAGTAGGTAATATTCATACTGGTAATGATGTATTAATTGCCCCTAATGCATACGTAAACTCTGATGTTCCAGAACATTCTATTGTCATAGGAAATCCTGCAAAAATTATAAAGAAAGAAAATGCAACAGATAGTTACATAACGATGAGGATATAGTAAATGAAAATAATACAAATAATACCATTGCTTGATCTAGCTGGTGCAGAAACAATGTGTGAGAATCTTACTAACAGTTTAATCAAGTTAGGACATGAGGTTACTGTTATTAGCTTATATGATTATCATTCTATTATGACAGAAAGAATGGAAAAAAATGGAATCAAAATCATTTATTTAAATAAAAAAAGCGGTTTAGATTTATCATTAATATTTAAACTGGTAAAGATTTTTAAAGAATATAAACCTGATGTTGTACATTCTCATCTTTATGCTGCAAAGTATGCACATGTAGCTGCATCAATATGTGGTATAAAAGCTAAAATCTATACTATACATAATATTGCACGAAATGAAGCTGGTAAGATGAATAGAACTTTTAACCGTTTTCTATTCAAGAAGTGCCATGTAGTACCTGTTTCATTAACTGAAGAAATTCAAAAATCTGTAGCTGATGAATATAATATCGATTTTAAGAACACACCAGTGGTTTTTAATGGTGTATCTATGGAAAAATGTCATAAAAAAAATGACTATAGTGGAAATAGTAGAATACTTCATATAGGTAGATTTTCAAAACAAAAAAATCATGAAGTTCTAGTAAAAGCATTTTCTAGAGTTGTGAACAGCGGTAGTGATGTTTCTCTCTATTTGTATGGGCAAGGTGAATTAGAAGAAGCTATCAAAGAATTAGTAAAGAACTTAAATATGGATCAGAATATATTTTTTTGTGGACTTACAGATGATGTTTATTCAGTTATGGAAAGTAGTGATATATTTGTATTACCATCACTCTTTGAAGGTATGCCCATGACACTTATAGAAGCCATGGGTACTGGTATGCCAATACTTGCATCAAATGTGGGTGGTATACCTGATATGATTGAAAATGAGAAGTCGGGCTTACTTTGTGAGCCTACAGTAGATGGAGTTGCAGCAGGCTTAGAAAGATTAATTTCTTCTGCAGATGATAGAAAATTATATGGCCAAAATGCAGTGATCAGTTCAGAAAAGTTTTCTGCAGATAAAATGGCTAAAGATTATTGTGAAATATATTTAAAAGCATGTAAGGGGTGATAGTAATGAAACTTGTATTTATTACTCCAGGAATGACTTTTGGAGGAGCGGAAAGAGTAATATCAATACTCTCTAATATTTGGTGTGATATGGGACATGATGTTTCTATATTTATTACTTCTTCAGATAAACCTTCTGCTTATAGGTTAAATGAGAAAGTAAAAGTAGAATATTATGATGATTATAGAGTAGATGGAGTGTCACATTTCAAACTAATCTCTTCTATTAGAGATTTTGTTGATAAGGAAAATTCAGATTGTGTTCTTTCTTTCATGAATGATGTATGTGCTTATACAATTCTTTCATTAACTGGTAAAAATATTCCAATCATTTACTCTGAAAGAAATGATCCAAATAAAACTAATCAAAGCAAAGTTGATAAAATATTTCGTAAAATCGTAGAGTTTGGTGCATCTCATATTGTTTTTCAAACAGAAGGAGCAAAACAATGCTACTCAAAGAAAGTACAAAGAAAATCAAGTATTATTTTAAATCCTGTGGAATTAAGTAGAATACCTGAACGTAAGAAAGAAGATATTAATTATTCTGAGATTGTAACTGTAGCTAGATTAGAACCACAAAAAAATCAAGAATTACTTATAGATGCATTTAATATAGTTAGTAATAAACATAAGGACGTGGTATTAAAGATATTTGGTGAAGGATCTTTAAAAAAGAAATTACAAAATAGAATTGATGAACTTGGATTAAAAGACAAGGTGTATTTGATGGGAACAAAAAGTGATGTTTTGAATTGGATTAAAGAATCTTATTGTTTTGTTCTAACTTCTGATTTTGAAGGATTACCAAATTCGTTAATTGAAGCTATGTGTATGGGTATTCCATGTATTTCAACTGATTGTTCACCAGGTGGAGCTAGACAGTTATTAAGTGATGACAGAGGATTAATCGTACCTTGTGGAGATAAGGAAAGATTAGCAGAAGCAATCAATATATATTTGGAGAATAAAGATATTGCGGCGCAGTATGGACAAGCTGCCTATGGATTAAGAAAAGAAATTGATTGTAACAAAGTTGCAAAAGAATGGCTTAAACTTATGGAGAAAATTGTAAGAGGAGAGAATTAGCATGAAAATATCATATAAACAGATTACTTATACTGTTATTGTTGTTTTCTTTTCAGTAGCATTAAATCCAGAGTGGAGCGCAAATCCAATATTATGGTGGTTGAGTTTTTTCTCTGTTTTAGCAGTAATAAGTATAGCAAATAGTTTTAAAATTAATTTTAAAATTAATTTATTTAAAATATGGCTGATATCATTTGGGGGAATGTGTTCCATTTCGATTATTTATGCTATAAATCGCTCAGTATCATTTGACTGTATTAAAACATTAGTTATATTATTTATTATTTTATTTTTAGTTGATGAGGAAATAGATTCACAAGATGAATTAGAAACATATATGAAATTATTCTTGATATCATTATTTATTATGATGATTTATGTGTTGGTCAAAGTAGATCTTAAGAGTTTTCAATTAGCACAACATGGGGAAGCCACTACTGGATTGTGGAATGGAAATGATGTTGGTATGAAATGTGCATTATTTATAATAGTAATGTTATATTTTTTGAATAATAACACAAAAATAATACAGCGAATAGTTGTGTTGATATCTATGGTGATTCCAGTTGTTTTGTTATATTATACAGCTTCAAGAAAAGCTTTTTTAATGGTGGTATTAGGAATTAGCTTATTCTACTATTTAAAACATCCAAATAAAAAAATTAGGAATTTGATTGTTATATTTATGAGTATATATTTTTTATATATCTTAATCATGAATAATGATGTTTTGTATAATGCTATTGGATGGAGAATTGAAGGAGCATTAGCATTGGTTAACAAAAGTGGTAAGGTAGACAGCAGTGCGTTGTTACGAAAAAAATATATAGATGTTGGAATTGCTGCTTGGAAGAAATCTACAGTACTAGGTTATGGTATTGATAATTTTAGAATTATAAATTTAACGGCGACAGGGCATCTTACTTATTCACATAATAATTTTATAGAAATGTTAGTTGGAGTAGGTGGGATGGGATTTCTTATTTATTATTTTTATTATATTAAGTTATTATACGAATATTTGAGAATTTATTTAAAACATCACGCAACGCAGATTCTTAATGTTATGACAATATGTTTTATTTTAATGTTTGCTATGCAATTTGCTGTTGTTTCTTACAATGCAATGGAGCAGGGACTTGTAATTTTATTTATGTCAAAAGCAGTAGAATTCAATAAAAAAAATGAAAATTATGCAGTATTACAAAAGAAAGGTAGAAGGCGAGGAGAGGTAAATGTATACTCGAATATTTGATGCATTAAATTATAGAAAGATGCTTAATTGGCTTCCAGATAAGGCTTTTTTGAAAGCAGCGTTTCGTGCAAGGTTTGGAAGAAAACTTAATTTAAATAAACCAGAAACTTTTAATGAAAAAATGCAATGGATGAAATTATATAATAGAAAACCAGAATATACAATGATGGTAGATAAATATTTGGTTAGAAATTATGTTAGAGAAAAAATAGGTGAAAAATATCTTATTCCTCTATTAGGAGTTTGGGATGATTCGGATAAAATAGATTTTGATAAATTGCCTATGCAGTTTGTTCTTAAATGCAATCACAACTCCGGACTTGGTATGTGCATATGCAAAAACAAAAATAATTTAGATATAAATCAAGTGAAGAATGAACTTAGAAAAGGTATGGAACAGGACTATTATTTAACGGGAAGAGAATGGCCTTATAAAAATGTACCAAGAAGAATAATTGCTGAAAAATATATGGTTGATGAATCGGGGTATGAATTAAAAGATTATAAATATTATTGTTTTGATGGTAAAGTTAAAATTGTAATGATTAACTCAGATAGAATGTCCTCAGAAAAAACAAAGGCAAATTATTTTGATGAAAATTATCAACAATTAGATTTTGTGTGGGGATATGATCATGCAAAGATTCCTCCGGCTAAACCTGAAAAGTTTGAAGAAATGAAGTGTTTAGCTGAAAAATTATCAGAAGGAATACCACATGTTAGAATAGATTTCTATCAGACACCAAATGGAATTTTCTTTGGTGAAATGACTTTTTTTGATGGTTGTGGATTTGATCCTATTGAACCAATAGAATGGGATTATAAGATTGGAAGTTGGATAAAACTTCCAATGGAATAGGTGAATAGTATGAATATAATAATAGGAGCAGATTTAGTTCCTACTAAATCTAATATAGAATTATTTGAAAAAGGTGATGTTGATACATTAATTGGAAGAGAACTTACAGATATTATTCGAAGTGCAGATTATAGAATTTTTAATTTGGAAGTGCCATTGGTAAATGAGAGTAGCCCTATAAAGAAATGTGGACCGAATCTTATCGCACCAACGCAATGCATTTCAGCATATAAAGCAATGGAAATTGATTTATTAACACTTGCGAATAATCATATATTAGATCAAGGGATAAAAGGTCTTGATAGTACTATTAAAACATTAAAAAAAGCAGATATTTCTTATATTGGCGTAGGTAATTCAATTAAGGATGCATCCAAACCTAAAATAATAAATTGTGAAGGGAAAAAAATAGGTATTTATGCATGTGTTGAGCATGAGTTTACGGTTGCCACAGAAAAAGAAAGTGGAGCTAATCCAATAGATTTATTAGAAACGCCAGATCATATAGTAGAATTAAAAAAACAATGTGATTATGTGATTGTGTTGTATCATGGAGGTAAGGAACAGTATCGATATCCTTCTCCTAACTTACAAAAAACGTGTCGTAAATTAGTAGAAAAAGGAGCAGATTTAGTAGTATGTCAGCATAGTCATTGTATAGGTTGTAGAGAAGAATATTTGCAAGGAACGATAGTATATGGACAAGGTAATTTTTTATTTGATGATGAAGAAAATGAATACTGGCAAACATCATTATTGATAATGATTTCTGATGATTTTGAAGTGAAGTATATTCCTCTTAAAAAGAATAAAAATACGGTTCGTGTTGCTAAAGAAAATGAGGCAAAAAATATTTTAGAGCAGTTTAATATTCGTAGTGAAGAATTAACTGATTCTAAAAAAGTAGGTCAACATTATGATGAATTAGCTGAATACTATAAAAATTTTTACTTATTAAATATTATGAAAATAAAGCGTGGATTGTTATATAGAATAATTAATAAACTGACTAAGGGTCTTTTGGAAAAAACTATAATTGATGCAGCTTATAATAGTACGTACAAATATACATTGAGAAATTATGTCGAATGTGAAGCACATAGTGAATTGGTTTTACATATTTTGAAGAAACTATAAAATATTACAAATTCTTGCATCAATTATATGCCATATTTGGCTTATAATTATCATGGAATAATAGATTTACAGAAACTATTAATTTTAGATATTTTGAGGGATATATATTATGGAAAAAATTGCAATATTAGTAGTGTATTATGGTGAATTTCCACCCTATTTTGATTTATGGATACGTTCATGTGAGTACAATCAAACGATAGATTTTTTTATTGTAACTGATAATAAATTTGATGATTTACCAGATAATGTAAAAATTATCAATATTACTCTTGATGAATTTCGCAAATTAGCAGAAAAAAAATTGCATAAGAAAGTTAGGATTGATTATCCTTATAAATTATGTGATTTCAAACCTCTATATGGTCATATTTTAGAAGACTATTTGTCCGATTATGACTATTGGGGTCACTGCGATGTTGACTTGATTTTTGGAGATTTGAGAAGATTTTTTAGTGAATATAAAATAAATAAATATGATAGATTTTTGCATTTAGGACATCTTTCATTATACAAGAATACACCAGAGTGTAAAGAATATTATAAACTTGATGGTAGCGCATGCGGAAACTGGGAAGAAGTTGTTACAAATCCACGCAATTTTCTTTTTGATGAATGGAGTGGTGTATATGGTATATATCATAAGAATAATATTTCTATGTTTGAAGAGAGAATATTTGCGGATATTTCTATGATATATAAACGTTTTAGATTGGCTCTGGATGATCCAAATTATAATAAACAAGTCTTTTATTGGGAAAATGGACATATATATAGAAAATATTGGATTGATGGAAAATCCTTTAAAGAAGAATTTATTTATATTCATTTTAAAAAACGTAAGTTTAATAAAGAAGGGTTTGATGCATCTACTACAACGGCATTTTATATCGGCCCTGAAGGTTTTACGGAGAAGACCGCATCCGCAACGATGGACGATGTTAAAAAAATAAATCCGTATTATGGAGAAAAATATGAGTTAAAAGAATTACGTCATATGCAATGGGAGGAAAAAAAAGAATGGTGGAAAAAACGAATAAACCAGCTATGGAAAAGAGAATAAATTCTCTGTGGCTATTAGATGTTTTTAGAGGGCTTTCAGCGTTATTGATTGTATTATATCACTATACCACACAATATGATAAATCCATAGGACACTTGGCAAAGTATAATTTTTCCTTTCCTTGGGGATGCCATGCAGTTTACGCATTTTTTATGTTAAGTGGTTTTCTTATAGTATATACATATAAAGAAAACTTTAATATGGTGTCATTTTTGAAAAAAAGATGTGTGCGTTTATATCCAATGTTTTGGGTATGTATGGTAGTTACAACAATATATATGGCGTTTATCTTTCCTGAAAGAGTGCCTTCAGTGAGGCAATTTCTTCTTAATATCACAATGTTCCCCACTCTTTTTGGCTCAACAGCTATAGATGGTGTTTACTGGACTATGCCAAAAGAATTAATTTTCTATATTATATTTGCGATTATAGCATGTGGGGGGGGATTAAAAGGAAAACAAAAAGCTAAATGGTTGTGGTTATGTATAGTAATCGAAGTAATATGTTTGATATATTGCTTTGGACCATTTGATTTACCAGCGCAGTGGGGAATTATATTTTTTATGATTCCGGATTATATGTATGTTTTTTTAGCAGGATGTGCGGTGTATTATTTGAATTATACAGAAAATTTGCAACAAAAAGGAATGATGATAATATATTTAATCATTTGCACAGTTGTATGTAAGTGCTTGTGTTCTGAGAGTACTTTCATTTTTTTTATTTTCTCCTTATGTATGTTAATCTTGTGTTCTCGAGAAAAGACAAATCAAAAAACAGAAGGGATGAAACAGATATTACGCCCGTTTATTTTTCTTTCGGAAATTTCGTATGTATTATATCTTACACATCAATTTATTGGATTTGGAATTATTCGAAAGATGGAAATGCAGGGGATGACAGCGGAAGTGTGGATATTATTACCAATTGCGCATGCGATTCTTCTTGCAACTATATTACATTATGGTGTTGAATTAAAAATAAATCAAATGCTAAAAAGATGTTTTGCTAAAATATAAAGTAGTAGAATTACATGAAAATAAAATTGATTTTATTGAGATATTATGATGGGGTAATTCATGAAAAAGAAAACAGTTATAGAAAATTTAGTAGTTTCAACATTGACACAATTAATAACTTTAGTTCTTGGAATGATTCTTCCGAGGCTTATTTTACTAGCTTGGGGCTCAGAATATAATGGTTTATTGAGTTCAGTAACCAATATTTTAAGGTACCTTTCGTTGTTAGAGGCAGGATTTAATACAGCAACATTGCAGGCGCTATATAAGACTGTAGGTCAGGATGACAAAGAGCAAACATCAATAGTTATAAGAACATCACAACATTATTATCATCGGATTTCAGTGGTTTATGCGATGATGGTATTATTGATTTCAGTAGTATATCCTCTGATAATTTCATCGGAGATTCCATATTGGGAAACATTTGCGATTATTATCTTGCAAGGAGCAGTTGGTGTAATTAATTTTGCATTTAGAGCTGCGTATCAACAATTGTTAAATGCTGAAGGAAAATACTATGTAATATCATTGATTACACTTTTAACAACTGTATTAACATATGCAGCTAAAATAGTATCTATTGGATATTTTGGTAGTGTTGTAATTATGCAGATTATGAGTGTTGTTGTAATTATAGTGCAGGTTATAATATATGCAATATACTTTAATAGAAGATATAAATGGATTGATAAAAATGCTCGATTAGATGAGTCACTGCTTGAAAATAGAAAGTATTATTTTACCCAGCAAATAGCAGGATTGATTTTTAATAGTACAGATACATTTGTTCTTTCAGTTTTTTGCGGTCTTAAAGTTGCAAGTGTTTACGCAACTTATAACTTGGTATATACTGCATTAGCTCAAATTATTTCATTGATTCGTGGTAGTACAAGTTTTGTCCTTGGACAATCCTTCCACAAAGATAAAACATTTTTTGAAAAAGTATACAATGCATATAGTGCAATGCAGTCAATGATAGGAGGTATAATGGCCTCCATTAGTATGGTTTTAATTATCAACTTTGTAAAATTATATACGCAGAGTATAACCGATATTAATTATATAGATTTCATTGCGGCGTTAATATTTTCATTTAACTTAATGTTAGAGTGTTCACGTGGTGCAAGCTTGGCTTCAGCCAATATAGCAGGAAAAGCTCCTGATACAACATGGCGTTATATATTGGAAGCTGCAATTAATTTAGTAAGTTCTCTTATTTTGGTTAACTTTATAGGAATGAAAGGTGTACTTCTTGGCACAGCGATTGCAGGAATATATAGGACAACGGACTCTATTATTTATACAAATAATCATGTTCTTAATCGTTCCTCTAAATATGAATTTAAAAATGTTATTATTGATTTTATTCTGTTTTTTATTATAGTTTATGCGAGTCATAATATTATAAGTGTTAATGCAATAAATTACATAGAATTAATTTGCTATGCAATAGGAACAGGAATTGTTGTTACGGTTGTATATGGAGCTGCATTTATTTTATTAAATAAAAATGAAGCACGAGATTTAATAAAAGCGATAAAACAAAATTAATATTATAAAAATGGTGATTTCTTGGGAAGATTAAGAATTAACAAATATAATTGTAAGAAATCAATAGGGTACCTAGCTTAGTGGTTAAAGCATTCCCCTTCATAAGTATATAATACTTGATTATTGTATATTTATGAAGGGGAAAAGCGAAGGTTCGAATCCTTCGGTACCCATTATGAAGTGAATTAAAGATATATTAAAAATACTTGGAGGAAAAGATGGGAAAATACTTTGGAACAGACGGTTTTCGCGGAGAAGCGAATGTAAATTTGACAGTAGACCACGCACGTAAGGTAGGCCGCTTTTTAGGCTGGTATTATGGATAATTAAAAAAGCAGAATGGGGACAATACACCAGCGAAGATTGTTATCGGTAAGGAGATACCCGCCGTTCAAGCTATATGTTTGAGTATGCGTTGGTTGCCGGGCTTACAGCCTCAGGTGCAGATGCGTATCTTTTGCATGTAATAACAACTCCTTCTGTGGCTTATGTAGCAAGAACAGAAGATTTTGATTGTGGTATTATGATTTCTGCCAGCCATAATCCATACTATGATAATGGTATCAAGCTGATTAATGGCAATGGAGAAAAGATGGATGAAGCTACAATTGATCTTGTAGAAGCTTATCTTGATGGCGAGT
>OLOC01000353.1_pt1 | contig 36695 bp, 25 predicted proteins | sample 1643111 | NCBI WGS metagenome assembly OLOC01 (sample SAMEA3136633, study PRJEB25190) | human gut metagenome
CGGCTGTTGCCCATGCAACTCATATAGAAAGCAAAGCCAACTATTTCAAGATACCCGTTTCGCGCTCCTCATTGTTGATATTCCGCTGTATCTTACGGTATTCCTTTCCCCGATTGATATTCCAGGCAACACCGATACGGAACAAATTGCCTCCCGAATTGTCATAACCACGAACCTGCTTACGGAGCAAGGCGTTGACGATTTCTGCTGAATAAGATTTCGGATGAGCCATAAACGGATTATGCATATAGAGCGTAAAATCGAAATCACCTATATGATAACTGGCTGAGGCTGCCAATGAAGGAGGATTATGCCCGATGTTCTCTCCCTCCATAAAGTTCCAACCGTTATCAGCATACAGCATCACTGTCCATTTTCCCCAATATCCCTGTAATGTTCCACCATAATTATAAGCGGTATAACAATGACTGTACTCATCGCCCTTATTGAAAAAACGGTAAATACCTGCGTTCACAGATAATATAAGGTGGTCGGGGATAATGTCAAACCGGGTATCATTCGTAAGATACAACATATTACAATGGGGCTGATTCGCCTGGGTATAAAGAAACTGATCATCTTCCGTGCGGGTGTATTTCGCCAAATTACAATGACGATTGATGCGATAATTCAAGGTAAAATCAGTATTTATCCTTGGTTTACTAAAAGAGAATACCACCCAGTTCTCATATCTACTGTTAGGCTTAAGCGAAGGATTACCCACAGTCCATTCCATACTGTTCTTTCGAATACGGGTATCCGAAATCATAGCTATCTGCGAAATATGCTGTGATAATTCACTTCCCAAGCGGATCTGAAACGAAGATGTCAAGGAATAAGCCAATGTGAGTTTCGGACGACAAAGCCAAAAACTAAATTCCTCATCTCCCTGTCGATAAGACTGATTACTCAACCCGAAGCCAGCCACATAAGTTAAACGGGATGTTCCTTCCTTGAATTGTCCCAAACTTCCCTTGATTTGTGCAAAACCATAAATACCCAATGAACGGATACCATTCTCGCTAACCACATCACCCAAATACTGATTATCCATATATTTCCAGTTCAAATTGGTTCCTGCAGAAAAAGTAAAGGGTTTCAACCGGTTTTCATAGATAGCCTCGGCTATGAGCGAATAGGTCTTTCCATCTACCTGATATTGATAGGGTTCGCCCTCACCTTCATAATAGGCTCCTTTGGTGTGGATATAAGTACCCAAAACATCTGCCGACAACGACTGATGCTTGCCCAACTGATGATAGAAATACAAATCGAGAGCAGGAGTAAAATCCCTACCCTTGCTGGTTCTGTAAACAGGATACGCAGGCTTTCCAGATTCAGAAAACCACATCTCATTCGATGTATAAGGCTGATTGCTGAAATCCGTGGTAAGCGTTGTCTGGAATACATATAAGGCAGAATCAGCCAGATTATACTTCAACTGCAATGTATTATCATAATTTCGAGTTGCCCCATTCATGATTTTTCGAGATATCTGATACTCAGAACCATCATGTAGAAGATACTGAGCATCCTCATTATATTCGGATGCCTTATTATCCACATAAGTCTGCTCATATAAAATATTCAATTGGCTCTTACCCCTATTGACTGATGCATAGACATCGTTCGAACCGAGCTTGGTAGTTAGCGCATTGGTCAGGTTGAAACCCAAACTGCCACCCGATGAAGCCCTGCGGGTATGAATATCTATCACGTATGCAATATTCTTTCCATATCTTACGCCAGGACTGTCGATATAATCTACACTCATAATAGAAGCTACATCCAGCATCTGCACGTCATGCATATTGGCGAGAATGCCATTGATACGAATCTGCACTTCTCCTTTATTATCGGTAGCAGAAATGGAACGGCCAGCCTCATCAACCCTGATATGAGGCAAAGCTAACTTTCCCAAAAGCGAAAAACCAGAAAAAGAACGCTGCTTCTGTATATCGCTTGGGAATATCAACTTGCCATCTTCCTTGTTGACTACTCGTGCCGCCTTCACAACAACCTCTTGCAAGGCTATAGAATCATTCGATACCTTCTGGTTCTCCTGGGCACTTATTTCTGCACAAGAGATCAATGCCCACAGCATCACCATAGCTGTTAACAATTTACTTTTCTTCATTGTAATCATATACTTTTTCTAAAACTTGTTTTCTGCTGCAAAGGTATCAAAAAGAGAAGACCGAAGCGAAAAATATGGCTGACATGAGTCTGACATTTATCAATTAACGAATATTATATCTAGTTTTATACCATCTTTCATAGAATTTCTGTACTTTTGCATTTGAATCTTTAAACAGTATATCATTTAAACAGAATAGATAATATGAAACTGAAAGCATATCATTCCATCCTCATCTTCGCCATCCTTGTGATGTCTGCAGCATTCTCCAGTGTGAGCAACTACCGCAAGGCACAGTATGCCATTGTACAAGATATGAACAAAGCTTTGGCTCTGACTCTTCAGGAAAATAAATATCAATGGATTACGCCTGATACCATCCAGAGCTACCGCTCACATCTCAGCATCGACCTGCTGAAATCGACCAGTAATCTCTGCTATGTAATGGAAGACAGAAGAAGAGGCAAAAACAATTCACAGCTGGTAAATAGCGCCAACCTGCTCAGCAGCAAAGAGATGCTTCTCAACGAGCATTCTATCCAAAGTTATGCTAACTGTTCGATGGCAGATGTTTTGAGTATGAGCAACCAGCGGACATCTTTGACGCTTACCCTCATGGCTATGATTTGGGCTATTGCATCGCTATACTATCATCGCAGAAAACAACCCTGGAATCATGAGGCCGATATGTTCGGCACCATGTGCTATTCTCAAGACGAGGATTCCTTCTACAATCAGGAAAACGGACAAGCCATCAAGTTTACTCCGATGCAGCATCAGCTGATGCAACTCTTCTTCAACAATACGCATCATCAACTCTCCAAACAGGAGATTTGTAATGCTCTTTGGCCCAAGAAACCGGATGCCAGCGAAACGCTCTATACCTTGATTCGCCGTATCAAACCGGTGATTGAGCAGAATAGCAACCTCATGATTGAATCGGAAAGAGGCAAGTCTTACCGACTGATTATCAGATAAGTTCAGAAATGTCAGCCAAATGTCATACTTATTATTTGGCAGTTTCCCATCTTCTTCATACCTTTGCAGCTAAAATACAAAAGAAGCAAAGATATGAAGAAGTTTTTTTTGATAGCAGTTGTCTTGCTGATGATGATAAACTTCATCATCAACTATCACCATGAGGTTACGAAAGAGCAGCATACACCGATGGCGGATTTCAAAACCAAGGTAGAAATGGCACCCATGAAGGAATACAATGACCCTGACTTCGGCTACGTTATCAAGTATCCTTGCTTCTTCCAGCAGGAGGATACTTCGGTATCGGGATACCAGGGTTATGCCCGCTTCTCATTCACTAATCATGCCAACATCATCCTGGAGAGTTACGTTACCCCCAACTATAGCAACACCCTTCAGGCTTGTGCCGATTCTCTTGCCCAGAAGCTTCATTCGGAGCGGACGATGCAGGCATCGAATAAGGCATTCATCCTCTCCGGTCCTGTTTTTGAAAACGGAGTAAGAGTAGATGGCTACAGTCATTACGATAAATTCATCAAGAGTGGCAGAATACTCTTCGTCTATTCCCTCACCTATCCCGACAGTTACAAGCCAGCCATGCCCCGACTGTTCAAACTCATAGACGACTGGAAGGTTTTAGGGGCATATTAATCTGCCTTGAAGATATCCTCACGAGCCTCTTAGGATTGTATAAAAACAGCTTTCAAAGAAGATAAAAGCGCTTGATTATTTGCATATATCAAATAATAATTGTACATTTGCGGTGGAAATATAAACATCGAAGATTATGTCAATATTCAGTCGCTTCTTTGGAAGGAAGAACAATCTCATCGTAAGCTCTGACATCAAGAAGAAAGATGCCAGAAGCAGAAATATTGCCTTCGTGGATACCGAAGTGGGACTGAAAGACCATAAAATACACGATATCGGGGCATTAAGTTATGATGGAGCTACCTTTCACCAAGCATCACAGACGGCACTGAACAAGTTCCTGCAGGAAAGAAAGGTTAACTATATCTGCGGGCATAACCTCATTCATCACGATGCCCGCTATCTCCAACTCAACGGCATACTGATAGATACCCTCTATCTCTCCCCACTCCTCTTTCCCAAGCGCCCTTACCATCATCTGGTAAAGGACGACAAACTGATGAGCGAGCAGATGAACAATCCTGTAAATGACTGCGAGAAAACCAAGGAGCTTTTGATGGATGAAATCGCTGCATGGAATCAATTATCAGAAAGAAAGAGGAAAATCTTCACCTTGCTGCTACAGCATGAAGAGGAATTCAGAGGATTCCTGATGTATGTGGGAGCCATCGACACGGATTATACTATATCAGCTAACGCTATATCAGCTGATACCATATCTAATCATGCAATCATAGAAGTTTCAGAATTCATTCTTTCGGAATACAAGAATCATATTTGCGCCCATGCCGACATTCCGGCTCTTGCAGCCCAGTCGCCTTGCGGCTTGGCATACGCCTTGGCTCTCATAGGCACAGACGATTACCAATCTGTAACCCCAGGTTGGGTACTCTTCCATTATCCCGAAGTAGAACATATCATCTATATGCTCTGCCATACCCAATGCACCGATGGCTGCGAGTATTGCAACCGCATGCTCGACATTCATCACAACCTGAAACAGCTCTTCGGCTATGATGCCTTCCGTACCTATGACGGCGAACCACTGCAGGAACAGGCATCGCAGGCAGCAGTGGATGGTAAGTCATTATTGGCGATATTTCCTACGGGTGGCGGCAAGTCGCTCACCTTCCAGTTGCCAGCCCTGATGGATGGCAGAACCGTGCATGGACTCACTGTGGTTATCTCGCCTCTGCAATCATTGATGAAAGACCAGGTAGATAACCTCGCAGACCGCGGCTTCACCGATGCCGTAACCATCAACGGTCTCCTCGACCCTATCTCCCGCTCCCTAGCCATCGAACGAGTACAGAGCGGAGATGCCACCTTATTATATATAGCACCAGAGATGTTGCGCTCCAAAACCATCGAGCGCATCCTGATGGCACGGCATGTGGTGAGATTCGTCATTGATGAAGCCCACTGCTTCTCTGCATGGGGACAAGACTTCCGGGTGGATTACCTATATATCGGCAAGTTTATCAAGGAATATCAGGAACGCAAGTTTGGCAAAGATGCTATGGCCCGCAACCATGGTCAAACCCTGATACCCGTATCTTGCTTCACCGCCACTGCAAAACAGAAGGTGGTGCAGGACATCTGCGACTATTTCAAGCATTGGCTGGGCACCAATCTCCAGCTCTTCGCCTCATCAGCCTCACGTACCAACCTGCACTATTCCGTTATCCACATAGATAGTGACGGCAACAAATACAATCTCCTGCGCTCGCTGGTAGAGCAGGCTGATTGCCCTACCATCATCTACGTATCCCGCACCAAGCGAACCCGGGAACTCGCTCTGAAGCTGACACGTGACGGAATTTCCGCCCTGCCCTATAATGGCAAGATGGATGCCGATGAGAAGATACACAATCAGGATGCCTTCATGAGCGATAAGGTTAGAATCATCGTTGCCACCTCCGCCTTCGGTATGGGTGTAGATAAAAGCGATGTGGGGCTGGTTATCCACTACGACATCTCCGACTCTCTGGAGAACTATGTACAGGAGGCAGGACGTGCAGGAAGAGATCCACACCTCAATGCCAAATGCTATGTACTCTATAGTGACGAGGACTTGGACAAGCACTTCATCCTGCTCAACCAAACCAAGCTGAGCATCAGCGAGATACAACAGGTATGGAAAGCCGTTAAGGATTTTACCAAACTGCGTCCCCACGTAAGTTGTTCGGCGCTGGAGATAGCCCGTCAAGCCGGTTGGGATGACTCGGTATCCGACATAGAAACCCGTGTTCGCACCGCCCTATCTGCTCTAGAACAGAGCGGATACATTGAGCGTGGCAACAACATTCCGCACGTCTATGCCACAGGTATCACCGTCAAGAACATGGACGAGGCAAGACTGCGCCTCACCGAATCACCCCTGTTCTCTGAAGATGAGATGCAGAATGCCATCCGCATCATCAAGTCGCTCATCACCCAGAAACATATAGCCAAGGCACAGGATAGCGAGGCAGAATCCCGCATCGATTACCTCGCCGACATCCTCGGACTCAGCAAGCGAGACGTCATCTCCTCCGTTGACAGAATGCGACAGGAAGGCATCCTTGCCGATACCCGTGACATCTCAGCCTATCTGCAAGACATCAGCGACAAGCAACGCAAGCCTCAGCAGATGCTGGAAAACTTCGCCAAACTGGAAAGATACATTCTGGAACATATCCCGGATGAATCGCTGCATATCACATACAAACAACTCAATGACAATGCCGTACATGACGGTATCACCACTTCTACAGAAAAGCAAATCCGCACACTGCTATACTTCCTGGCAGTGAAGGGTTATACTCACAAGAAGGAAGACGGTGTCCGCAATCTCATCGTAACAAGAGACAAGGATATAGAGACCATCATCAAACGATTCGAAAGACGAATTGAGGTTTGCCGATTCATCATCGAAAGACTATACAGCCTGGCTGAAGAAGAGAGCAACAATAGCTCTTCTGAAGAAAAGAATCCTTCTGAAGAAAAAGGTTTAGGAAAAGCCTCTGGCTCTAGAGATAATTCAAAAGAGAATTCTAGAGAGAATTCAAGAGAGAAGCCTCTCCAATTCTCGGTAGTTGAACTTCTGAACGATCTGAAATCCAGCAACCAGTCACTCTTCTCCGACTTCTCTTCCCTGCAGTTGGAAGACGTGGAGGAAGCCTTGCTCTATCTCTCCAAGATAGGAGCCATGAAGCTGGAAGGAGGATTCCTGGTACTCTACAATGCGATGGCGATTAAGCGCACCAAGGAACTTCGCATGCGCTATAAGCAGGAGGATTATCGCATGCTCAACGAATTCTACAAGCAGAAGATTCAGCAGATTCACATCGTGGGCGAATATGCCAACCTGATGGTAAGGGATTATGACGCCGCCCTGCAATATGTGCAGGATTACTTCCAGATGGACTACCATCGCTTCATCTCAAAGTACTTCAAGGGCAACCGGGAGACTGAGATAGAGCGCAACGTAACACCTTCGAAGTACAAACAACTCTTCGGAATGCTCTCCAAGAGACAGAAGGAAATCATCGACGACCATGAGTCTCGCTGCATCGTAGTCGCTGCCGGTCCTGGCAGCGGCAAGACACGTGTGCTCGTACATAAACTTGCCTCTCTCCTGCTGCTGGAAGATGTAAAGCACGAACAACTCCTGATGCTCACTTTCTCTCGTGCAGCCGCTACCGAGTTCAAGCAGCGACTGATGCAACTCATCGGCAATGTCGCCCATTTCGTAGAAATCAAGACCTTCCATTCCTACTGCTTCGACCTGCTGGGCAGAGTTGGCAATCTGGATGAGGCTGGAGATGTGGTTAAGCAAGCCGCCGAAATGATCAACAATGGAGAAGTGGAGCCCAATCGCATCAGCAAAACCGTACTCGTTATTGACGAGGCACAAGACATGAGCAAGGATGACTATGCCCTTGTCTCTGCTCTGATGAAAGCCAACGAAGAGATGAGGGTGATAGCTGTAGGCGATGATGACCAGAACATCTATGAGTTTAGAGGTTCCAACTCGCAGTATCTCTATGAATTGACCCAGACAGAACACAGCCGTTTCATCGAGATGACGGAGAATTACCGCAGCCTTCGCCACATCGTGAATGCAGCCAACGACTTCGCCCGCAACATCCGTCAGCGAATCAAATCTACCCTTATCATCTCCATGAGTCAAGAAGATGGAGAAGTAAGAATCGTGAAGCATCCATACGAGATTCAGGAGAAAAAGGTTTATATGTATCAGCCTATCCTAGAAGATGTTACGCGATTACTAAGAAGTAACGCTTCAAAAGAAGCCGATGCATCTTCCCGCAAGAAGAACGAAACCATCAGTATCCTTACGCAGACCAATGAGGAGGCTGTCATCATGCTGGCTCTTCTTCACTGTCATGGCATCAAGGCCAAGCTGGTGCAATCAATGGACGGCTTGCGCTTCTGGAATCTGGCAGAGGTAAGATATTTCTTGAAGAAGATAGACCAAGGTATCAAGGAGACGAAATCCCCTATCATCCCTGATGATATTTGGGAAGCAGCCAAGCAGCAGACATACAAAAAGTATGCTACCAGCCAGGCATTGCCATATCTGCGCCGCAGTCTCCAGGTATTTGAGCAGACCAATCGTGCCAAGTACTACAGCGACCTGAGGGAGTTCGTGTTTGAATCATCAGTAGAAGACTTCTGTGATATATCGAAATCAGACATCGTGGTCAGCACCATCCACAAGGCAAAAGGCCATGAGTTCGACCATGTACTGATGCTCATTACCCATCCCGAGCATCCTACTGATGACATACTGCGCCGATACTATGTGGGTATGACCCGTGCCAAGCGTACGCTAACCATCCACACCAACGGCAATCTCTTCGACACTCTGAAAAGTGCCCAGCATCTCTATGATGCCCAAGCCTACGATGAGCCCAACGAAATAGTGCTTCAGCTCTCACACAAGGATGTAAACCTGGGCTTCTCCAAGCCTCACAAGGACGCTATCCTTTGTCTGAGAAGTGGTATGCCGCTAACCTACCACGACCATTGCCTCTGTCTCCCATCAACAGGCAGAGACATAGCCCAGGTCTCCATCAAGATGAAGGAGAAACTAGGCAAATGGGAGTTGAAAGGCTACAAGGTAACTGCTGCCCGAATCCGCTTCATCGTGGCATGGAAGTCAAAGGATGCACCGAGAGATGAGAAGGAATCCGCCATCGTGCTCGCTGATTTGGTGATGAAAAAATAAGGTAAATTCATTAAAAATCTATCACCAAACGCTATTTATCCTTTCTTTTTATACACAAAAGTGTAATTCTTAAGCCACATTCTTGAGAAATACACTTTTGTGTCAAAGGCTTTTTCCTATAAAGCTATACTTTTGCAGCAGAAAAATAAAAAATCAAGCAAAACTGTAGCAATATGAAGGAAAAAGTAATTTTTACCACAGCGTTGTGCCTCTCGGCTATGACTCCGATGATGGCGCAGAATATCACCGGCAAGGTGATGAATACCAAGGGAGAACCTTTGGCGTTTGCCAATGTAGTATTATTGAATAGAACAGACTCGGCTTTCATCAAGGGCGCAGTGAGTGGAGAAGATGGCAGCTTTGTCATCGACTCTTCCTGCAACGGCGGAATCATCAAGGTGACCTCCGTAGGCTATAAGACAATCTGCAAGGATTGCGAGGGCGAGAACATAGGCATTATCAAGATGGAAGAAGACAGTAAGATGCTCGGCGAAGTAGTCGTGAAGTCATCCCTGCCTAAGACTATCCTGAAGAATGGCGGAATGACGACAACCGTTGTCGGATCCGTACTTGAGAAGGCAGGAACCATGGAGAACCTGCTCGACCGCATCCCTAACGTGTCTGCCCAGAATGGCAGCATCAAGGTATTCGGACGCGGTGAGCCTGTTATCTATATCAATGGACGACAAATGAGAGACAAAAGCGAGCTGGACCGTTTGCATTCCGACAACATCAAGTCGGTGGAAGTCATCACTAACCCTGGTGCCCGTTACGCAGCCAGCACCAAGGCGGTCATCCGTATCACAACGAAGAAGATACAGGGTGAAGGATTCGGATTCGATGCCTCAACCACAGGTGAATATGATGAGAAGAAAAACTTCGGCGGGTTTAGCCAATTGAATATGAGCTATCGCAAGAATGGCTTAGAGCTGGGCGCATACGCTTTTGGAGCAAGACAATACCAGCCAGACAATAAAGACTTACAGCAGAAGACTTATCTTGACAAGACGTGGAACCAGAAAAGTGAGATAAGACAAGTAGGTATTATCGAAGCCATGAACTTTCGATTGGATGCCAGCTACCAGTTGGATGCCAACAACTCTATCGGTGCCAACTTTGGTTTTCTTAGAAATCCTAAGCAAACATGGAACGGCGATATGAGTTCTTCTATATTTCAAGACGAAGAATTGTCTGAAAATTCTGATAGTCATGCTGATTTCTTTTGGCAGAAGAATAATCTTTCAAGCAATATTTACTATGTAGGAAAGATTGGTAAGCTCAGCATCGATTTCAATACAGATTGGCTATGGTCAAAGGAATACCAGAACGATGTTACCAAAGAGCAATACCAGGAAGTGGGGATGAATGCACAAAGCCAAACGGCTCATAGCTTGACTAACAAGGATTATCATTTGCTTGCTTCCAAGCTGGTTCTTTCTTATCCTCTGTTGGGCGGCGACTTATCTTTGGGTGGTGAATATTCCAATACCCATCGTACCTCAAAGTATCAAGTGGTGCCAACCAACTTGGTATCGGATGACGACAGCCGTATAACAGAAAGCATGGCATCTTCATTCTTGACCTATTCAAGAGATTTCGGTAATCTGAGTTTGGAGGCAGGTATGAGATACGAGTACATCGACTTCAATTACTATGAATATGGCAAGTATGTGCCTGGGCAAAGCAAGTCGTACGGCAATTGGTTCCCATCGCTTAGCTTATCGATGCCTGTAGGCAAGGTACAGATGCAATTGAGCTATGCAGCCGACATTAATCGTCCTTCCTATCATAATTTGCGCAGTGGCATTCAGTATGACAACCGATACACGTATGAAACGGGAAATCCATTTCTGGTATCTCAGATAAGTAGAAATCTCAACTACGAGTTGGCTTACAAATGGTTGACATTCGATATGACCTACAGCCATACTTCCAATCCGATTATATCCACAGTGGAGACTTATAAGGATAATCCTGCAATAGGCTTGATGAAGCCAGTAAATGGGAATTCGTATAATGACGTAGCTGCATCCATCAACTTGCGCCCTTCGTTTGGCATCTGGTATCCTTCGCTTACAGCATCCGTTGACAAGCAATGGTTTGATATGGAGACGCACGATGGGAAATCGCTCAATAACCCAATGGCTTCATTCCGTTTTGACAATACGCTCAACACCAAATTAGGAATGTTTACGTTGATGATGTCGTATATCACGAAAGGCCATGAAGAGAATCAGTATCTGTACAAGCCAATGTTTTGCACGAATGTTTCCGCATATAAGGCTTTCTTGAAAGACCATTTGTCGTTTCAGCTCTTCATCTATGATTTGTTCGGGACAAACGATAGCCACATGATTGCTCATTATGGCAAAATGAAGGACTTGATTGTTGATGGACTGTCAACAAGCAAAGTGTCGCTTACTGTACGGTATAAGTTCAACACGACAAGAAGCAAGTATAAGGGTACGGGTGCTGGAGAAAGCCAGAAGAACAGAATGTAATCTGTCTATCTGCTGAATCCAGCAATGGTGTAATGACAATAAATCTCTCTATAAATGAACAACCCAATAAAATTGTTGATTAGTGGCGCAGACATGGGAAGCTTGATAGCTTCCTGTGCCTTGCGCCATGACTTCCATGAAAGCTCTCGGCAGGAAGATAGATTTCAAATCTATCGCATAGAAAAGGATACGCTGACGGTGGAAGATGTGGATGCATGCGACTTGTCGGGCATCCGGTATGCGGTGAATGCAACCTTGCATGACAACGAAGCCTCGTTTGCTTTCGATGAGAAATGCAAGGAGCAGGGCATCACCGTTATCCATGCCGTCAATCTTGGCAAGGCTGCCTTTCTCGCTGTAGAGAAACCGAAAGGCTATCCATTCAGCGAAGTAGTGAAAAAAGGAACGGATGATTTCCGTTGCTCACTGGGCAAGTATATCTCTCAGTATGGAATGTTCTGGCAGATGCCTGTGCCTTGGGTGGATGAAGCCATCAGGCATTATTCTGAGGAGTCTTTCCCGCAACTGGGCATCGGGGCATATATTGCCGCCGGCTACTGTGCCAACATCCTCGTAAACCTTGCGGAAGGCAAGGAGGTGAAATACTTCCCCAAGTTCTATCTCTCGCCATTGTTGGAAGAGATATGATTGCTATTATATCATCTGATAGTTCGTGGCATGAAACAGCGCCTCGGCAATGTTCTTCACGCCCATCTTGGCGAAAAGGTTGCGCTTGCAAGCCTTTATCGTATCCACCGACTTGCATAGTCGGTCGGCAATATCATTCATCGTGTAACCTTGGGCAGACAATCTCAAAACATCTCTCTCAGTCTCGCTCAAGGTTATGCCTTCTTTCTTTTCCCACTTGTGGTGCAACGTGGAATATTCAAAATAGCTACGCTCACCATTCTTCTGCATGATGATATGTCCCGGTTCATCGGTTGCTGCCAATGATACGGTGCAAAGGGCAAGCCAGATTCTTCCATCATCAGAAAGAAGTATCGGAGTAAGGTGATGATGAATCAATCGGCTATGCCTGCCATTGGTAAGATGAAAGTCGTACGAGATGGTATAGTCCAGACGGTCGCCCACAGGCAATTCATTGAAAAGATCAAAACCTTTCTTGTTCACTTCGAGCAGCATCTGCAGGTCGGCATCCGGAACATGGTCGATATACATCTGATAGCCTGCGTCCATCAACTGCTCCGGTTCCAATCCGCAGAGATAAGCGAGGTTATCTGATACATAGATGAAGTCCTGATGAAAATAGTCGATGATATAGACACACTGGTAGGTGCTGCGGGCAAAGGCTTTTGCCGCATTCACCAATAATTCAATCTTCTCGTAATCTTCTCTGTTGATATGATTCACCTCGTTGGAATGGAGGAAGAAATCGTCTTTTTCTTTATTCATAAGCTATTCTGAATATTACTCTTTCTATCTGCTCTCCGATTCAGCAAGCCATCGGATCTCTTTTTAAACCTCAAATCCGCAACCGCCCTCATAAGATGACACAGAGGTCAAAAAGGTAGCGACACTGTGGCAAAAGAGGGTGCAACGCAGCAAAAATCGCCACAAAGACGCATTAAATCCCCTTACCCCACCATGCGACTTGAGGCAATACGCAAAATCACGACCATAAGTTGTCGGTGTCATCCAAAGACATTCTGGAACACATCAGCATAAGCGTTGTTGCATGAATAGATATTCAGCACATACTGCCTTGATGTCCTGACCCATTTGGCTGGCACAGAGATGAACTTGAAGACAAACGCCTTGATGCGGCTTGTTGCTTTGAGTCCGAACCTCTTCACGTCAAGCCTCGCCATGATGAATTTATAGAAGTTGCGTATGAGTGCCGTAAGCAGAAGAAACACCGTGTTTTCTCCCATGAAGGATTTTGGAAGCCTGTTCCAGCCGAATCCGTTATTCATGTCATCGAAGATGCGTTCCTTCCCTCCACGGAGGTTATAGAATTCGACAATCTCTTTCTCGGAAGACTCGTAGTCATTTGTAAGGATGCAGCGGTAGGTGTATTCTCCTTCCCACAGGTCGAGTTCTCCGTCTATCCGCTTCTGTCTTTGAATCACAAGACGGTATGCCTTCCCTTTCCATTTCTCGATGAGAATGGAGGCCAGCTCAAACTCAATGCCGCCCAATTCCACTTTCTTCCAACCTCTGAGGGCAAAGATGTCATTGTAGAGCGAACTGCATCGGTTGGCACGGATATAGAAGGTCTTGCAGTGTTTAGCAATCTCTTCCACTATCTCTTCAGAACACGAGCCGCAATCAGCTCTGAAACGGTTGATAATAAGCTTGTTCTGTTCAAACCTTTCAAAGAACCTCTTCAGCGTGTCCTTCTGGTGGAAACGGACATTTGTGTTGCCGTCGCTGTTCTCAATGCCGACAATCAAGTCGCCAATAACCGCCACGCCAGGGCGATAACCAAGGAACTTCTTGTATGTAGGCTTCGCATCATACTTCTCAGCCTCTATGAACTGGTGGTCGAAGTCAACGTCATACCCCTCGCCCTCTTTCAGCTGCCCTGTGGACAATAGGCAATTGAGGAGCAGTGTATTCAGCTTGTCTGCCGTGTTGAAGTCGTAGGTCTTGCCAGTGTCGGATGTGTAGGAAATGTTATCCTGGGTCAGTTCCTTTATGGCTCTGAGAATCGTGTCGGCACTGCATGTGCGAAGTGTCGGATGAAGCGAGAGGTGGTACATCAGATGAGTGGTGACATCCTCTATGCATGAGCCGCCACAGAAATAAACGCTCATAAGCGAACGGATGATTTCGCTGTATTGATAACCATACAGCCTGCATCTCATACCGAGGGTTGAGTCGATTACAGATGAGAGATTGGAGTCAAATTGCTCCATTATTGAAAAAATTCCTCCAAAAGGAGAGAGTTTCTCAGATTTTATTGCTACCTTTGCCATGTCTGTCGGGTTTGATACATATTTTGATTTGCAACACTAAGATAGGTGAAAAATCTGACATGGCAAAATCCTGAGCAACTTTTTGTTGCTCAGGTACTTATAAATAAAGTTAAATCAAAGTGTTGCGGAATTAAGGTAGGATGCAAAAATAATACTTTTTGTTGGAACCAAGAATGTCATTTAAGGAAGTTTTTGAAAAAAGTCTAGGTGAAACAACTATGAAGCGGATAATATCTTCTTCTAATGGAACAAGCAAGTACAAAAGCATTTAGTAATTTTGCACTTGCTTGTTGAATTCGCGCTTTTTAATCAAACATACATGGCTTCTAAGTCTATGAGTTCCGAGGTGGAAAACATAGAAATAAAAAGCAAAGAAAAAAATAGTCTATGCCCTTCATAAAGACCTCACGGTCTTCAATCTTATCAGTTAAAGCATTGGAAATAAGCTGTTTGATGCGACTGCTATCAACAGCACTCTGTGTCATCGCAGCCAAACAATCATTCTTGTTAATAAGGCTCCAATCCAGAAAGTCAGCAGCCTTATTATTAGGAAAGTTCCTGGCTAGCAGCATAATGCCTTCGTTGTCGAGAACATCGGTCAAACGCAGTTTACCATCAGGAGCTTGCAATTTCAACTGGTTAGTGGCACTAACCAGTTCATTCTTTGCCTTATTCCATTTACTGCCTGGTTATGGCAAGATATTGCCCTTTACCAGGGCAACTTTGTGCCATTGCCAGGCACAAAACGATACGTCGGGAGATAAAATTCAGCTGAACTATCTGTAAAAAGACTACTCTCGCTTTTACTCTTCACTCTTCACCAAATCGGCTGAAACCCCTATAAACACTGGGGGTGTGGGCGGTGAAGAGTGGTGGTTCACTCTTCACCACTCTTCACCACTCTTCACTTATCGCGAGGTTCAGCTATCATTTATTCCAAGATCTGGTCTTCATTGATGACAGGGCCTGGTCTTCATTGATGACAAAGCCTAGTCTTCATTGATGACGGAACCATAGCCTCTCTGACATTCTTTCCTCTAAAATAATATGGGTGAAGAGTGGTGAAGAGTGAGCCTCCACTCTTCACCGCTATAACTACCTAACTAATAGATCGTTAAAACATATCTGTGAAGAGTGAAGAGTAAAATTCTATTCTTTTTCCTTGTAGAAAATCTTGTTGGCACCGCTTGTAATCTTCAGCGCCTCAGGATGCTCCTCAATAAAGCTGTTGATATGGCGGATACGCTTCTCCTCCAGGATTTCATCCACGGCAATGAGAATGCCCGTCTCCTCTACATCGCCGAAGCCATAATTGATGGCTGTACCAAAGAGCTTCATGGTAGGACTGAGGTTCATGTAGGCATTCACCAGAGGAGGAATATTGAAACCGAGCTGGCGAATCTCATGATTCAGAATGCGATAGTCAGCACGGAAATCTTCTTCTGTGAAGATGGCAGCCATCTCGCTCTCAGGAGTTTCCAACTTCAATGGCTTCATCGGAATCACCAGGTTCTCCTTGTCATCAAAATGCTTCTTGAGGAAGTAGAGAATCATATCGCGGCCACGACGGATGTAAGAAGGATACATCGTCATCTTGCCGAAGAAATACTTTACTTCCGGATAGAGCACGGTAAGGGCACCCAATCCGTCCCAGAGATTGTCGAGAGCAAAGATACTCTTGGTATTCTTGCGCACATTCTGATACTCGAGAGAGACGAACGAACGGCCCAGCTCCACAGTATATGGCATGTATTCCTTCAGGAACTTGTCTGAAAAGTGGAACATGTGACTGGTTGCAAGCTTAGGCTGCCCCTTTTCATCAAGTTCCCAATCCTTGCCAAGGAGATAACGGTAGCCACCGATAATCTCGTTAGCATCTGGATTCCATACAATAAGCTGCTTGTAGCAGTTGTCACCGAAGTCGAATTCGTCAAGGTCCATCGATTTACCCGTTCCACCACCTGCTTCGCGGAAAGCGATTTCACGAAGGCGACCAATTTCCTTCAATACATTTGGCGAATCATTAGCCGTAACGATATAGATTTCGTTATGACTCTTGTTGGTCATACGAAGCTGCTTCTCGGGAGTCAACTCGCTCTTCAGCAGTTCGCGGTCAATCGGTTGGATGATTTCTTCTTCCATAATTCTCTATATAATATCGATAATTATCTTGTTCTATTTCTCTTACTTTTTCTATGATTGCTCACTGTAAAAGGGTTCTCACTAGAGTTCGTAAACCCTGTCCTTCACATACTGTGCCCACTCTGTAGCCGACTTGCTGTGATCGAAAGTCTGCCAGGGAATCGGCTTGCCTATGGCGATGCGGAAATGCTTGCCCACATTCTTGTACATCTCATCCACGAGGAACATCATGGCAAGGTTGAAAGGCAGATGCTTGTCGCTGAACCTGGCGATGCGATAGAACCGTTCGGAGTTCTGCCCACCGAAATGGATAGGCACCACATCACGCTGATATTCCACACTCTTGGAGATGAAAGTCTTCTTCCAAGGCAAATCGCGAATGCTGCCATCAGGCTGCTTGCGGCTGTTCAATCCCGCAGGGAACATCAGCATGTGGTTGTCACTCTGGAATCCAGCCTCTACCATGCGAGGGAAGTCACGGCTCTGTCGGCCGGTCTTGTTGATACCGATGCTCACCGGCTTCAAGCCCGGGAGATTGAGCAGCAGATCGTTTACCAGATAGCGGAACTTACCATCATAATGCGTTCCGATGATGGAGCCGAGGCACACGCCGTCCTGTCCACCCAGCGGATGATTAGACACGAAAGTATAGAGCTTGCCATCATTCTTATCCGGCAAATTCTCCAAGCCTACGATTTCTACATCCATCTTCAGATAGCGCACGCATTCTGTAAGCCACTCCGTACCGGAGAGGTTTCGGCTTTCCCACAAGAACTTGTTCACTTCGTCTTCGTGTATAATCTTTTTTAGCCAAGACACGAGGAATCCGGGAACAAATTTAGCTTTGCTCCCCATCTTGTTCTTCAGTATCTTTTCTATGTCTATCGTTTTCTCTATTGAACCACTCATTTTCAGTAAACCTAATAAGTTCCTGCAAAGTTAGTTTTTCTTTTTTAAATATGAGTCATTTTTCCCGAAAAATTATCAATAAAGCTAAAAAATAGTGCATTTTTCCACCTTTTCGGGAGAAATCAAGACAAAAAACATCGTTTTTCGCGAATTACCAGATATCAGCGAATAAGGAGCGTAAAAATGAAAAAAATCATTTTTTTGCGCCCGTTTCATAAAATTTGTGGGGAAACATGGAGCTATGTGAGGATTTTTATGTACCTTTGAAGCCGAATTCCTATTAAATAGGTACATACGCGCTGTATATAAGTACATGCACGTGAAAGAAACGAGTTAAAAATAAGTAACTTACAAAAGAAAAAGAATCAAGAAGAATGATCAAGACAGCAGAAACATATCACGTACCCGTGCTCCTCAAAGAGAGCGTTGACGGACTCAACATCCAGCCAGGCGGCATCTATGTAGATGTTACCTTCGGCGGTGGAGGACATTCCAGGGAGATTATCTCCCGCCTGAGCGAGGGAGCTCATCTCTACAGCTTCGACCAGGACGCTGATGCCGAGCGCAACGTGGTGGCAAATCCCAACTTCACCTTCGTATGCTCCAACTTCAGATACCTGAAGAACTGGATGAGATACTATGGCGTGGATGGACTGGACGGACTACTCGCCGACCTCGGTGTATCGAGTCATCATTTCGACGACGAGACCCGCGGATTCTCCTTCCGCTTTGATGCTCCTCTCGACATGCGCATGAACAAGAGAGCCGGGAAGACTGCTGCCGACATCGTGAACGAATACGAGGAAGAGGCTCTTGCCGACATCTTCTATCTCTACGGCGAACTGAAGAATTCCCGCCGCATCGCTTCAGCGCTGGTCAAGGCAAGAGCCGCAAGCCCTATCAAGACCACCAAGGACTTCATGGCTGCCGTGGAACCCCTCTTCAAGCGAGAGCGGGAGAAAAAGGAGATGGCCAAGCTCTTCCAGGCACTGCGCATAGAGGTGAATCACGAGATGGATGCCCTGAAAGAAATGCTCCGCTCTGCCACCGAACTACTCAAGCCGGGAGGAAGACTCTCGGTGATTACCTATCACTCACTGGAAGACCGCATCGTGAAGAACATGATGAAGGCGGGCAATCCAGAGGGCAAGGTAGAACAGGACTTCTTCGGAAGAATCGAGACGCCTTTCAAGCTCGTCAACAACAAGGTAATCATACCAAATACCGATGAGCAGGAGAGAAACCCGAGAAGCCGCAGCGCCAAGTTGAGAATCGCAGAAAAGAAATAGAGTAAATGAGATTATCATGTAACTGCAATCATGTAATGCAATAGAAAATGAAACAAGATAAAGAAAAACCAGAAACAAGCATCCCGGCTGAAGAGCAGAAGACGCAGGTTTCTGAGTCGGCAAAGATCAAGGAGAAAGCACCGACTACTGAAAAGCAGAAGGCGCAGGCTTCTGAAGAGCAGAAGGCGCAGCCGGAAACTCCCAAACCGGCTCCGCAGGCTTCGCTCAAGGAAGTGATTGCCAAGCAGGCCATCGAGGAGGAAGAATCGGGATCTGCCAGCTTCACACTGCGCAAGATTCTGGGTGGTGACATCCTCACCGCACAAATCATCAGAAAGCAGATATGGCTGTTCATGCTCATCGTGTTTTTCATCATTATCTACATATCCAACCGATACAGCATCCAGAAGGACCTCATCGAATTGGACCAACTGCAAAAAGAGCTGCAAGACACGAAATACAGAGCACTGTCAACCAGCAGTCAGATAACAGAGAAGAGTCGTGAAAGCAATGTGCTCAACATGCTGAAGCACAGCAAGGACAGCACCCTGCACATCGCTACACAACCTCCCTACATCATAAACGTACCAGAAGAATGAGCAAGTTTGAGCATAAGAAAATAATGCCGCGCTATAGTGCCATCGCCATCATCATGACCCTGATTGCCACCGCCATCGTAGGAAAAGCACTCTACATCATGACGGCTAAGCACGACTACTGGATGCAGGTTGCCGAGCGACAGAAGAGAGACTCCGTGACCGTGAAGCCTAACCGAGGCAACATCCTGAGCTGCGCAGGACAGCTGATGGCAAGTTCGCTGCCAGAGTTCAAGGTATTCATGGACTTCAAGGCGCTGACCGAAGCCGGCAACGACTCGCTTTGGGATGCCAAGCAGGATTCCATCTGCCAGGGACTCCACAAGATATTCCCGGAGAAGACAGCAGAGGAATTCAAGCGCCATCTCATAGAGGGACGTGGCAAGAAGAGCCGCCACTGGGCGGTATATGGAAGTCGTATCGACTATAACACCTTCACCGAGGTGAAGGCGCTGCCAATTTTCCGCCTCACTCCCTACAAGAGCGGATTCCACTGGGAGGAATACAATGCCCGCACCCGCACCTACGGTTCGCTGGCAGGAAGAACCATCGGAGCCATGTTTGGTGCCAAGGATACCGCCAGATTCGGACTGGAGCTGAGCTATGACTCCATCCTGCGCGGAACCAATGGTATCGTGCATCGCCGCAAGGTGCGCAACAAGTTCCTCGACATCACCGACACCCCTCCTATCGACGGTGCCGACATCGTTACCACCATCGATGTGAGCATGCAGGATCTTGCCGAGCGCTCACTCATCGAAGAGTTGAAGGAAATCAATGCCAACGTGGGTGTAGCCATCGTGATGGATGTGCCTACCGGCGACATCAAGGCCATTGTAAACATGGAAAAATGCTTCGATGGCGAATACAGAGAGATTCACAACCATGCCGTGAGCGACCTTCTGGAGCCGGGTTCGGTATTCAAGCCAGCCTCGCTGCTCGTAGCGCTCGATGATGGCGTGGTAGATACTACCTATCGCGTGGAAACGGGATGTGGTGTCTGGCAGATGTACGGACGAGATATGAAGGACCATAACTGGCGAAAGGGCGGATATGGAATGCTGACCTTCGCAAAGACACTGTGGTACAGTTCTAACATCGGTGTGAGCCGAATCATCGACGACCACTACCATAACTGTCCGGAGAAATTCGTACAAGGCATCTATCGCACCGGTCTGCACGACGACCTGAAGATTCCGCTGGTGGGAGCTACTCCTGCCCGAATCCGAATGCCGCACAGAAACAGCCACGGACAGTATGACAACTGGGCAAAGACCAGCTTGCCATGGATGAGTATCGGATACGAGACGCAGGTGCCACCGATCTCTACCCTCACCTTCTACAACACCATCGCCAACAACGGCAAGATGATGCGTCCTAGATTCGTGAGCAAGGTAGTGAAGAACGGAGAAACCATCATGGAGTTTCCGCCAGAGGTGATGCGCCCACAGATAGCCAAACCGCAATCCATCAAGAAGATGCAGACCATCCTGGAACAGGTGGTTAGCCTGGGACTGGGCAAAAAAGCCGGTTCGCCTAACTTCAAGGTTGCCGGAAAGACCGGTACGGCTCAGGTTTCCAAGGGAGCCGGCGGTTACAAGAGCGGCATTACCAACTATCTGGTGAGCTTCGCCGGCTACTTCCCTGCCGACAATCCGCGCTACAGCTGTATCGTCTGCATTCAGAAATCAGGTTTGCCAGCTTCCGGCGGAAGCATGAGTGGTAAGGTATTCCACGACATCGCCGAAGGCATCATGGCACAGAGCCTGAAACTCGACGTGAAGGATGCCAAGGATTCAGCCTCCATCTTCGTTCCGGACGTGAAGAACGGAAACGTGCTGGCTGCCGACTACGTACTCACCCACCTGGGCATCAAGACCAACACCAACTGGAGTGGAAGCTACGCCAACGGCAATCCTATCTGGGGCAAGGCAGAACGCATAGGAAGCAGAAGTATCAAGCTCATCAAGGAGAAGCAATACGGCAAAAGCACCGTGCCCGATATTACAGGCATGGGAGCCAGAGACGCTATCTTCTGCATGGAGAGCAGAGGAATCAGAACCAGGATTCATGGCAGAGGCAAGGTAATCAAGCAAAGTCTCATGCCGGGAACACCGGCCAAGAAGGGTTCCATCTGTATCATCGAATTGAACTAATATATATAATAAGGTGTAAATACATAAAGATATTAAATATGAAGTTACAAGAATTACTCAAAAACATCGAGCCGATTCAGATTGTCGGTGATGCTGATGTAGAGGTTTCGGGCGTAAACATCGACTCCCGAAAGATTAAGGAAGGTCACCTGTTCGTTGCTATCAAGGGCACTCAGGTTGACGGCCACCAGTTTATTTCAAAGGCATTGACCCTGGGCGCAAAGTCGGTTTTGTGCGAGGATATGCCTGAGGAGAAAATCGAAGGCGTAACTTACATTCAGGTAGCATCTACCGAAGATGCTGTAGGTAAAGTGGCTACACTCTTCTATGGTGATCCATCCAAGAAGCTGAAGTTGGTTGGCGTGACTGGCACCAATGGCAAGACCACCATCGCCACCTTATTATATAATATGTTCCGCAAGTTCGGACATAAGTGCGGCCTGCTCTCCACCGTCTGCAATTACATTGAGGGCGAAGCAATTCCTGCCGACCACACTACCCCAGACCCTATCGAGCTGAACATGCTGCTGGGCAAGATGGTAGAGGCAGGATGCGAATACGCCTTCATGGAGTGCTCTTCTCATGCCATCGCACAGAAGCGTATCGGCGGTTTGGAGTTTGCCGGCGGACTGTTCACCAATCTCACCCGCGACCATCTCGACTATCACAAGACATTCGAGAACTACCGCAACGCCAAGAAGGCTTTCTTCGACGGTCTGCCTAAGACTGCCTTCGCCATCACCAATGCCGATGACAAGAACGGCATGATCATGGTACAGAACACCAAGGCTACCGTGAAGACCTACTCTACCCGCTCTATGGCAGACTTCAAGGCAAGGATCCTGGAGTGTCACTTCGGCGGCATGTATCTGGAGATAGATGGCAGAGAGGTAGGCGTACAGTTTATCGGAAAATTCAATGTAAGCAATCTGCTTGCCGTATATGGTGCAGCCGTCATGCTCGGCAAGAAGCCGGAGGATGTACTCGTAGTGATGAGTACCCTTCACAGCGTAAACGGACGACTGGAGCCAATCCAGTCGCCAGAAGGCTATACAGCCATCGTTGACTATGCACATACACCAGATGCATTGGAGAACGTACTGAATGCCATCCACGAGGTTCTCGACGGCAAGGGCGGCGAAGTGATTACCGTCTGCGGTGCCGGTGGAAACCGTGACAAGGGCAAGCGCCCGTTGATGGCACAAGAGGCAGTCAAGCAGAGCGATAAGGTTATCATCACCAGTGACAATCCTCGCTTCGAAGAGCCACAGGACATCATCAACGACATGCTGGCTGGTCTCAACGCCCAGCAGATGAAGAAGGTGATCAGCATCGTTGACCGCAAGGAAGCAATCCGCACAGCCTGCATGCTGGCCAAGAAGGGCGATGTAATCCTCGTTGCCGGAAAGGGACATGAAGACTACCAGGAGATCAAGGGCGTGAAGCATCACTTTGACGACAAGGAAGTGCTTCGCGAAATCTTCGGTATCGACAAGTAGTATTATCATCTAATAGAAAAAGAGAAGAAGAAAAATGTTATACTATCTTTTTAGATTTCTGGAGCAGTGGGGCATTACAGGTTCCCACATGTGGGGTTACATTTCATTCCGTGCCCTGCTCGCACTGATTTTATCACTCGTCATCTCTGCATGGTTTGGCGAGAAGTTCATCAAGTACCTCAAGAGCAAGCAGATTACCGAGACCCAGCGCGATGCCAGCATCGACCCATTCGGCGTAAAGAAGATCGGCGTCCCATCCATGGGTGGCGTCATCATCATCCTGGCCATCCTCGTACCGGTATTGCTGCTCGGCAGATTGCGCAACATCTATCTGATTCTGATGATCATCACTACCGTATGGCTTGGTTTCCTCGGTGGTATGGATGACTTCATCAAGATTTTCAAGCGCGACAAAGAGGGACTGAAGGGCAAATACAAAATCGTAGGACAGGTAGGTATCGGCCTCATCGTGGGTCTGGTGCTCTGGGCTTCACCTGACGTGAAGATGAACGAGAACCTCGCCATCGAACGCCAGGGACAGGAGACCGTGGTGAAACACCGCGCAGAAGCAAGGAAATCGCTGAAGACTACGATTCCGTTCTTCAAGGGTCACAACCTGGATTACTCCAACATTACCAGCTTCTGCGGCAAATACAAGGTGGCTGCAGGCTGGATTCTCTTTGTAATCATGACCATCTTCGTGGTTACCGCCGTTTCCAACGGTGCCAACCTCAACGATGGAATGGATGGAATGTGTGCCGGAAACTCCGCCATCATAGGTGTGGCATTAGGCATTCTTGCGTATGTGTCGTCGCACATCGAGTTTGCCGCCTACCTCAACATCATGTATATTCCTGGCTCCGAGGAGCTGGTGGTATTCTTCTGTGCCTTTATCGGAGCCCTCATCGGCTTCCTCTGGTACAATGCCTACCCTGCGCAGGTGTTCATGGGCGATACCGGTTCGCTCACCATCGGCGGAATCATCGCCGTGGGCGCCATCATCATCCACAAGGAGCTGATGCTGCCTATCCTCTGCGGAATCTTCTTCGTAGAGAGCCTCAGCGTGATGATGCAGGTATATTACTACAAGCTGGGTAAGCGCAGAGGCATCAAGCAGCGCATCTTCAAGCGCACGCCTATCCACGACAACTTCCGCACACAGGACAGCCAGCTGGATCCAGACTGCAAGTATCTGTGGAAGAAGCCTCGCAACTGCTACCACGAATCAAAGATTACCATTCGTTTCTGGATCGTGACCATCATCCTGGCAGCACTCACCATCATCACATTGAAGATAAGATAAAACAAAGGCTCTTATCAGCCTGACAAGATAAAGATACAACAATGAGCAAAATTGTAATTTTAGGAGCTGGCGAAAGTGGCGCAGGTGCTGCCGTGCTGGCGAAAAAAGAGGGATTCGAGGTATTTGTCTCTGACATGTCTAAGGTCAAGGACAACTACAAGAAGTTGATGGACGACCACGGCATTGAGTGGGAAGAGGGACATCATACTGAAGAGAAAATCTTAGACGCTGATGAAGTCATCAAGAGCCCGGGCATTCCTAAGGAAGCCCCTATGATTCAGAAACTGATGGCAAAGGGTACTCCTATCATCAGCGAAATTGAATTTGCAGGCAGATATACAGATGCCAAGATGATCTGTATCACAGGTAGCAACGGCAAGACCACAACTACTTCGCTGATCTATCACATCATCAAGTCGGCTGGCTACGATGTAGGACTGGCTGGCAATATCGGCAAGAGTCTGGCGCTGCAGGTGGCAGAGACACCTCATAAGTACTACGTCATCGAGCTGAGCAGTTTCCAGCTTGACAACATGTACGAATTCCGTGCCAACGTGGCAATCCTGCTCAACATCACTCCAGACCATCTGGACCGCTACGAGTTCAAGATGCAGAACTATACCGATGCCAAGATGCGCATCACACAGAACCAGACAGAGGAAGACAGCTTCATCTTCTGGAACGATGATCCTATCGTGAAGAAGGAACTGGAGAAGTATGACCTCAAGTCACACCTCTGCCCATTCTCAGAATTCAACGAGGAAGGATGCGTGGGCTACATCGAGGACGGCAAGTACAAGCTCAACTTCCCATCAGCCTTCGAGATGCCACAGGCAGACATGAGCCTACGCGGCAAGCACAACATCTACAACAGCCTGGCAGCCGGACTTGCCTGCAACATCGTTGGCATCGACCACGAGACCCTACACAAGGGCCTCAGCGACTTCCCAGGCGTAGAGCACCGACTGGAGAAGGTGGGCAAGTTCAAGGAAGTTTACTATGTAAACGACTCAAAGGCTACCAATGTGGATGCTTGCTGGTACGCTCTGGAGAGCATGACAACCCCTACCATCCTCATCATCGGTGGTAAGGACAAGGGCAACGATTACAACCAGATCAAGGACCTGGTAAAGGAGAAGTGTGCTGGTATCGTATATCTCGGAGCCGACAACCAGAAGCTGCACGACAACTTCGACGCCCTGGGCATTCCTGTTCGCGACACCCACAGCATGAAAGACTGCGTGGCAGCCTGCCAGGAACTTGCCAAGCCAGGCGACACCGTATTGCTGAGCCCATGCTGCGCCAGCTTCGACCTCTTCAAGAACATGGAGGACCGCGGCGAGCAGTTCAAGGCCCTGGCAAGAGCCATCGGTGAATAACTTTTCATCTGGCAAGAACTTAAGTGATAATAATTTTAGAGATAGGACAGTTAAGAAATGAACAATAAGACCATAGGCAACATATTCAAGGGAGACAAGGTCATCTGGATGGTCTTCTTCTTTCTCTGTATGATAAGCATCATAGAGGTGTATTCCGCCTCTAGCTCCTTGTCGTACAAGAGTGGTAACTATATGGCGCCGGTAATACGCCATATAGGTCTCCTTTTTCTAGGCTTAGGCACCATGATATGTATGCTCAAGGTTAAGTGTAAGTACTTCAAGATCGTCACTCCTTTTGTGATATTTCCATCTCTGGGCTTACTCATCTGGGTTTTGATAGCGGGACAATCCACCAATGGTGCATCCCGCTGGATTAACCTGGTGGGCATCCAGTTTCAGCCTTCGGAAATAGCCAAGGGAGCGGTGGTGCTGGTAGTGGCACAGATTCTCAGTGCAATGCAGACGCAGAATGGTGCAGAACGGAGAGCCTTCAAGTATGTCTTGACGGCCTGCTGCCCGTTTATCATCCTCATCGGAATTGAGAACTTATCCACAGCCATGCTTCTGTGCATCACCATCTTATGCATGATGATCATCGGAAGAGTACCTATGAGTCAGATAGGCAAACTCGTGGGCAGCGTCTTGATATTTATCTGCGTTGTCTTCGCCGGCGTCATGATCGTGGGTGAAGACAAGGGAAACGGAGAAAACAAGCCGGAAAATACGCTCACAGAGAACATCAACGAGAAGGAAGAAGCACCAGGTATGGCAGAGAAGATGTTCCATCGAGCAGATACCTGGAAAGCACGTATCGACAAGTTTATCAATTCCAAGCCAGTGGCTCCGGAAGACGTGGATCTGGATAAGGATGCGCAGGTGGCCCATGCCAACATCGCCATCGCCTCATCGAATATCGTGGGAAAGGGACCGGGAAACTCCGTAGAACGAGATTTCCTATCTCAAGCTTTCTCCGACTTCATCTACGCCATCATCATCGAGGAAATGGGACTGTGGGGTGCCTTCTTTGTGGCATTCCTCTACATCATTCTGCTCTTCAGAGCCGGGCGAATCGCCAACCGGTGTGAGAACACATTCCCAGCATTCCTGTGCATGGGACTTGCCATCATGCTGGTTATCCAGGCACTGTTCAACATGGCTGTAGCTGTGGGCTTGGCACCGGTTACTGGTCAGCCACTTCCGCTCATCAGCCGAGGTGGAACCTCAACCATCATCAACTGTCTCTACCTGGGCATCATCTTAAGCATCAGTAGAACCGCAAAAAAGAAAGATTTGCCTCAAAACGAAGCAAATTTTGACAAATTTGCTGCTGCATAACAAAAGAGTATCATAAATAAGGTAAAAAATGCCATTAAATGGATTTTTTTGCTTACCTTTGCGTGAAAATTGTTGACCCTCGGGTCGTAAACAAGAATGGATTATGAATAATGAACTGAGAATTATCATAAGTGGAGGCGGTACAGGCGGTCATATATTCCCTGCCGTATCCATCGCAAACGCCATCAAGGCAAAGCGCCCTGATGCCAAAATATTGTTTGTTGGAGCACTCGGCAGAATGGAAATGCAGCGTGTTCCTGCAGCTGGTTATGAAATTAAAGGATTGCCTATCTGCGGTTTCGACAGAAAGCATCTGCTCAAGAACATCGCTGTTCTCTTCAAGATATGGAAGAGCCAGCACATGGCCAAGAGCATCATCAAGAATTTCAAGCCGATGGCTGCTGTAGGTGTGGGCGGATACGCCAGCGGTCCTACACTCAACGTTTGCGCTAGCAAAGGTATTCCATGCCTCATCCAGGAACAGAACTCATACGCAGGTGTGACCAACAAGCTCCTGGCAAAGAAGGCAGAAAAGATATGCGTGGCTTACGAAGGAATGGAACGTTTCTTCCCTGCCGACAAAATCATCATGACGGGAAATCCAGTACGCCAGAACGTATTGGAGACTACCCTCACCAAGGAAGAAGCACGAAAGCAGTTCGGTCTCGACCCTGACAAGAAAACCATCCTGCTCGTGGGCGGAAGCCTCGGTGCAAGAACCATCAACGAGAGCGTGCTTCAGCACCTCGACCTCGTGAAGGAAAGCGGCGTGCAGTTTATCTGGCAGACAGGTAAGTACTACAACGCAGCCATCATGGAGCAACTCAAGGGCAAGGAACTGCCAATGCTCAAGGTTACAGACTTCATCAGCGACATGGGCGCAGCTTACAAGGCTGCCGACCTCGTGATCAGCCGTGCCGGAGCCAGCAGTATCAGTGAGTTCTGCCTCATCGGAAAGCCAGTCATCCTCGTCCCAAGCCCTAACGTGGCAGAAGACCATCAGACCAAGAATGCCATGGCACTGGTAAACAAGGATGCAGCCATCTACGTGAAAGATGCTGATGCGCCAAACGAATTGCTCCAGAAAGCCATCAACACTGTCAAGAACGAGGATAAACTCAACTCACTCTGTGAGAACATCAAGAAATTAGGATTAAAGAACTCAGCCGACGTCATCGCCGACGAAGTAATCAAATTAGCAACAAGATAATGGAAATCAAGGATATTAAAGCAGTTTATTTAGTAGGTGCAGGCGGCATCGGTATGAGCGCCATCGCCAGATACTTCCTCAGCAAGAAGTTGGTTGTAGCCGGATACGACAAGACTCCTTCCAATCTCACTCACGAGTTGGAGAAAGAAGGAATGCTCATCCACTACGAAGAGAATGTAGATCTCATCCCTGAGGCTTGCAAGGATGCCAAGAACACGCTGGTTGTCTATACACCAGCCATCCCTGCTGAGCACAAGGAGCTGGTTTACTTCCGCGAGAATGGATTCACCATCGAGAAGCGTGCACAGGTTCTGGGTACTCTGACCCGCACCCACAAGGGACTGTGCGTGGCAGGTACACACGGCAAGACTTCTACTTCTACCATGTGTGCCCACATCATGCACCAGAGCCATCTCGACTGCAATGCCTTCCTCGGAGGAATCTCCAAGAACTATGGCACCAACTACATTCTCTCAGACAAGAGCGACTTCGTAGTCATCGAGGCAGATGAGTTTGACCGCAGTTTCCACTGGTTGCGCCCATGGATGAGCGTCATCACATCTACAGATCCTGATCACCTCGACATCTATGGTACCAAGGAGGCTTATCTCGAAAGCTTCCGTCACTATACAGAATTGATTCAGCCGGGCGGTGCGCTCATCATCCACAAAGACCTGGAGATGAAGCAGCACGTACAGGACGGCGTCAAGATATACGAATACAGCCAGGACGAAGGCGACTTCTACGCTGAGAACATCAAGATAGAGAATGGCGGAATCACATTCGACTTCATCTCTCCTATCGAAAACGTTACAGGCATAGAGCTCGGACAGCCAGTGCCAATCAACATCACAAATGGTGTGGCAGCAATGGCAATGGCACAGCTGAATGGTTGTACCGCCGATGAGCTTCGCAACGGAATGAAGACATACGGAGGCGTGGACCGCCGCTTCGACTTCAAGATCAAGAACGACAAGCTCGTATTCCTTTCCGACTACGCTCATCATCCAAAAGAGATTTACCAGAGTGCAAAGAGTATTCGTGAGCTTTACAAAAATCGCAAGATTACAGCCATTTTCCAGCCTCACCTCTATACCCGCACCCGTGATTTCTACAAGGACTTTGCCAACAGCCTGAGTCTCCTCGATGAAGTCATCCTCTGCGATATCTATCCTGCTCGCGAGCAGCCTATCCCAGGAGTTACCTCCAAGCTCATCTACGACAACCTGAAACCAGGTGTAGAGAAGAGCATGATTCACAAGGAAGATGTACTCGGCCTGGTGAAGAGCCGTGACTTCGACGTACTCGTCGTTCTGGGAGCTGGCGATCTGGACAACTACGTTCCAGAGATCACAAAGATTCTAGAATCAAAATAAGCCCCGAAGATAGGGACTTATGCAAACAAGAACAAAGTAATCAATGCATATCAATTGGCAGAAAACCCTACTCATCACCCTGGATGTTGCACTGGCAACCTATCTGGGATTCGCTTTCATCAAGTTTAACAAACCTGATGAAAAGGGAATGCTATGCACCAAGGTAAACATCAACATTGAGGATGAGATGACCAACGGCTTTCTGAATGCAAAGGAAATCAAGAAGAGACTGGAGATAAAAAAGCTCTATCCCCTGGAGAAACCGCTGAACAACGTAAACGCCAGAAAGATAGAGGAAACCTTAAAGACCAGCCCCTTCGTGAAGACCGCAGAATGCTACAAGACGCAAGACGGACTGGTGGATATCTACCTCACCCAGCGTATGCCAATTGTGAGAATCAAGAGCATCAACAACGAGGACTACTATATAGATGATCATTATCAGGTAATGCCCAACACCAACTATACGAGCGACATCATCATCGCCACAGGCAACATCAACAAATGGTTTGCCCAGAAATACATATCGCTGGTAAGCAAGACCCTGATGAAGAACAATCTTTGGAGAAATCAGATAGAGCAGATCAACGTACTGCCCGACAGGGGCATTGAACTGGTGCCACGAGTAGGAAACCACATTATATATATAGGTAACCTGCCGGAAAGCAATATCATCAGCAAAAGAGAACAAGATGTAGAAGACTTCATCAACAAGAAAATGGACCGTCTGGAAAAGTTCTACAAATATGGTCTCTCTCAAGCTGGCTGGAACAAATACTCATACATCAACATCGAGTTTGACAACCAGATAATTTGCACAAAGCATCATAACAGCTAATTTTATAATTGAAACAGAAAAAGATAATATATAAAGACTATGCCAAAGGAATTTATTGTAGCTATCGAGCTTGGCTCATCTAAGATGACAGGTATAGCTGGTCAGAAGAATTTAGACGGCAGCATCACTGTGCTGGCTACCGTCGAGGAAAACTCGTCTTCTTGTATCAGAAAAGGTGTTATCTATAACATCGACAAAACATGCCAGTGCCTCACTAGCATCATCAAGAAGTTGAAGAACTTCCTCAAACAAGATATTACCCAGGTTTACGTGGGTGTAGGAGGCAGATCTATCAGAAGCCTCAAGAACGTCATCGTGAAAGATCTGCCAGGCGCATCTATCATCTCGCAGGATATGATTAATGAGCTGATGGACATCAACCGCAACATGACTTATCCAGACCAAGAAATTCTTGACGCTGCAACACAGGAATACAAGATAGACAACCAGTACCAGATTGACCCTGTAGGCATACAGTGCAGCCATCTGGAAGGTATCTTCCTGAATATCCTTTGGCGCAAGAACTTCTATAACAATATCAACACCTGCTTCGAGAATGCAAATATCTCGATTGCGGAGATGTATCTCGCACCATTGGCTATGGCAGACAGCGTATTGACCGACTCTGAGAAGAGAGCCGGATGTATGCTCGTTGACCTGGGTGCCGACACCACTACCGTATCCGTTTACTACAAGGGTATCCTGCGCCATCTCTCTGTCATCCCATTGGGTGGAAACAACATCACCAAGGACTTGACTTGCCTCCAGCTCGAGGATGCTGATGCAGAAAAGATGAAGCTGAAATATGCAAAGGCCTACACCGATATCAGCAATATCGACCCAACACTCAACTACTCTGTTGACAAGGACAGAACCATAGAGAGCAAAAAGTTTATCGAGATTGTTGAGGCTCGTGTGGAGGAAATCGTAGAAAATGCATGGTTCCAGGTACCTGCAGAATTCTCTGATAAGCTGATGGGTGGTATCATCCTCACCGGCGGTGGAAGCAATATGCCAGAAATCGATAAGGTATTCAAGACTCATACCCATATCGACAAGGTACGCATCGCGAAGTTTGTTACCCAGACAGTCAACTCAAAGGATCCTAAGATCACCAATCATACTGGTATGATGAATACCGTATTGGGACTCCTGGCTAAGGGCGACATGAACTGCGCTGGCAGCGAATTCAACAACGACCTCTTCGACAACCTCGACAACCGTCCTACAACAGGAACAGGCGCAGAAGCCCACAAGGCTCCTCGCAACCCGAACGAGACAGTAGGCACCGGCGTGGTATTGACTGCAGCCGAAAAGCAGAAGGCTGAAGAAGAGGCTCGCCGCAAGAGAGAACAGGAAGAGGAAGAGGCAAGACTCCTGGCAGAAAAGGAAGCCGAAGAAGAAGCAAAACGCAGAAAAGAGAACAGCCTCGTTCACAAGTTCATGAGAGGATTCAAGAAATTCGTGAAGGATACCATCTCTGAGGAAGAATAATATAATCATATTTTAGAATAGACTATTATGCTAGATAACACAAATACTCCACATATTCTGGACTTTGGAGAGCCAGAAAAGGAAAACAGCATCATCAAGGTGATTGGTGTAGGTGGTGGCGGTGGTAACGCTGTCAACCACATGTACCGTGAAGGCATCCACGACGTAAGCTTCGTATTGTGTAACACTGATAATCAGGCGCTCAACGATTCTCCAGTACCTGTACATCTGCAGTTGGGCAAGGAAGGTCTGGGAGCCGGCAACAAGCCTGCCAAGGCTCGCCAGGCTGCCGAGGAAACCCTGGAAGAGATCAAGCACATGCTGAACGACGGCACCAAGATGGCTTTCATCACTGCCGGAATGGGTGGTGGTACAGGAACCGGTGCTGCGCCTGTCATCGCAAAAGTGAGCAAGGAACTCGGAATCCTTACCGTTGGTATCGTAACCATTCCTTTCCGCTTCGAAGGTCCTAAGAAGATCGACCAGGCACTGGATGGTGTAGAAGAGATGTCTAAGCACGTAGATGCGCTGCTGGTTATCAACAACGAGCGTCTCCGCCAGATTTATCCAGACCTCGCAGTACTCGATGCCTTCGGAAAGGCAGACGACACCTTAAGCGTTGCAGCAAAGAGTATTGCTGAAATCATCACCGTTCACGGACTCATCAACCTTGACTTCAACGACGTGAAGACCGTATTGAAGGATGGTGGCGTTGCCATCATGAGTACTGGTTACGGTGAAGGTGAAGGTCGTGTCAAGATGGCGATTGAGGATGCATTGAACTCACCTTTGCTCAACGACAACGATGTATTCAACTCCAAGAAGATTTTGCTGAGCATTGCTTTTGCCAGTGAGAAGAAGGACAATCCTGGTTTGACTATGGATGAGATGAACGATGTAAACGACTTCATGGAGAAGTTTGGAGACGACTTTGAGTTGAAGTGGGGACTCGCCATTGATCCAGAGTTGGGCAGCCGTGTCAAGGTTACCGTATTGGCAACAGGTTTCGGACTCGAAGACGTAGAGGGAATGAACCGCCACATGAAGAAGCATACAGAAGAGGAAGCTCGCCGTATCGCAGAAGAGGAAGAGACAAGGGCAGAGCGTCAGAACAGACGCGAGCGCTACTATGGTTCAGACGGCAACTCTACCCAGTATAAGCGTCATCCACACATCTTCCTGTTCCGTCCTGAGGATCTCGACAATGAGGATGTAATCCTTCAGGTAGAGAATACACCAACCTTCAAGCGCACCCGTCAGACTCTCGAAGACATCCGCAATCTGGCTTCTGGCAACGCAGAAACGGAGGAGGCTAAGAAGAAAGACGATAACGACACAGTACAGGGAGTCATTAGCTTCGCCTAGGGAACCGTTCCTTAAGCAAACAACTCCTGTAGAACAGAAAAGCTTTTCAGTTCCGGGAATCCCGGAACATGAATCCTATAATATTGCAATATCACCTCTACACAGCGGTTTCGATCCAATCGGGACATTGTGTAGAGGTGCATTGTTTCATAGCTCAGGCGAAGCAGCCCCAACATACGTAAAGAATCCTCTTTATTTAAATAATGTACGTGTGTAGGCACGAAGGATACAAAACGGCCTTCCTCCAAGTCGAAGAAATCGCCATGCGCACCACTCTCAAGGTTAGGCGAAAATCCAAGAAAGAAGGTTAGCCGAACCATAAAGACAATATGGAAATTGGCATAATTCCCCTGTGCCTGGTCGAGCCACGCCACACTCTCCTCTATGAAGGAAAACAATGGAACATTCACCTGCTCGTTCCTGGTGGCTTGCCCCAAAAGCTCTGCCAGAAACATAGACATCGCCAACTTGTAAGGCGAAAAGGGAAGATCCACAAAGGGAAGAGCGATGAATACATCCTTCAATCGCTGCAAGTTAGCTTTCGGATGATGATCGAACTCCAGGTTGAGAATCATCAAGGGCTGAAACAGCTGACGCTTCATCTTCGCCTTAGAAGACTTGGGTATTTTGACCATAAAAGAGACTCTGCCCAACTTTTCGGTGAAGAAATCCACGATAAGTTGTGCATCCCCATACTTAATGGTCTGTAGTACAATAGCTCTAGTTTTTACTTCCATTTTGTCTATAATTATTAAAAAACAGGGCAAAATTACAAAAAAACAAGCATTTAGCGAAAATTTTCGCAGAAAAATTTGCAAGATTCAAATAAAAGTAGTAACTTTGCACCCGCAAATAAGCAATGGTCCCTTCGTCTATCGGTTAGGACGAGAGATTTTCATTCTCTAAAGAGCAGTTCGACTCTGCTAGGGACTACAAACATTAATAAAGAATATAAAAATAAAACATAGAGATGGCAAATCACAAATCATCAGTAAAGAGAATCCGTCAGGACAAGAAGAAGGCTTTGCATAACAAGTACTATGCAAAGACTATGCGCAATGCCGTTCGCAAGTTGCGCAACATGACTGACAAGGAGGAGGCTGCAAAGCTCTATCCTACAGTACAGAAGCTTTTGGACAAGTTGGCTAAGATCAACGTTATTCACGAGAACAAGGCTGCAAACTTGAAGTCTGGTCTTACACAGCACATCGCTAAGTTGGCCTAACTTCCAAGTTAAAGCAAAAGAGATAAATAAGGCTGCTATCCTTCATAAAGGGGTTGCAGCCTTACTCTTTTTTATACCCCTTCGACCTTCAACACATCACCACCTTATTTTTTTCTCCTTTTTCGCTAATTTTCACAAAGAAAACTAGCTGTTTCTCAGCTTTTTTTTGTATCTTTGCACGGAAATAAGACAATTCTAAAAATGGCAGAAAATCAAAACACCGCAAATAATTACTCAGCGAGCAACATCCAGGTTCTTGAAGGCTTGGAAGCTGTTCGCAAACGTCCGGCAATGTACATTGGAGACATTTCCGAAAAGGGTCTTCACCACTTGGTAAACGAGACCGTTGATAACTCTATCGACGAGGCGATGGCTGGTTACTGTACCGACATCGAGGACAACTCTATCACTGTAGAAGACAATGGCCGTGGTATTCCTGTGGATATGCACGAGAAGCTTCATAAGTCAGCCCTCGAAGTCGTAATGACCGTGCTCCATGCCGGTGGTAAGTTCGACAAGGGTTCCTACAAGGTATCTGGTGGTTTGCACGGTGTGGGTGTAAGTTGTGTAAACGCACTTTCTACCCACATGTTGTCACAGGTGTTCCGTGGCGGCAAAATCTACCAGCAGGAATATGAGAAGGGTAAGCCTCTCTATCCTGTCAAGGTGGTAGGCGAGACCAACAAGCGCGGTACACGCCAGCAGTTCTGGCCAGACCCAACAATCTTTACTCACACAGTCTATAAATGGGACATCATCGCCAACCGTATGCGCGAGTTGGCATTCCTCAACGCAGGTATCAAGATTACCTTGAAAGATCTGCGCCCAGACGAGGAAGGCAAGACCAAGGAGCAGGTTTTCCATGCGAAGGATGGTTTGAAGGAATTCGTTCGCTACGTGGATCGCCATCGCACCCACCTCTTCGATGACGTCATCTACCTGAAGACAGAGAAGCAGGGTATTCCTATTGAGATTGCCGTGATGTACAACACAGACTATTCTGAGAATATCCACTCATACGTGAACAATATCAATACCATCGAGGGTGGTACCCACCTGACTGGTTTCCGTATGGCGTTGACCCGTACCCTGAAGGCTTACGCAGAAGCTGACCCAGCCATCTCTAAGCAGATTGAGAAGGCAAAGGTAGAGATTGCACCAGAAGACTTCCGCGAGGGTCTTACCGCCGTTATCTCTATCAAGGTAGCAGAACCTCAGTTTGAGGGCCAGACCAAGACCAAGCTCGGAAACAGCGAGGTACAGGGCGCCGTTCAGCAGGCTGTAAACGAAGCTTTGTCTGATTACCTGGAGGAACATCCAGACGAGGCTAAGCGCATCTGCGAAAAGGTGGTATTGGCTGCTACTGCACGTATTGCAGCCCGCAAGGCACGTGAAAGCGTACAGCGCAAGAACTTCATGACAGGTGGTGGTCTGCCTGGTAAGCTTGCAGACTGTTCCATGAAGGATCCTAAGGAATGCGAGATTTTCCTTGTCGAGGGTGATTCCGCTGGTGGTTCAGCCAAGCAGGGTCGCGACCGTTTCCGCCAGGCTATTCTCCCATTGCGTGGTAAGATTCTGAACGTAGAAAAGGTTCAGTGGCATAAAGTATTCGAAGCTGAGTCTGTCATGAACATTATCCAGAGTATCGGAGTTCGCTTCGGTGTAGATGGTGAGGACAGCAAGGAAGCCAACACAGACAAGCTGCGTTACGACAAGATTATCATCATGACCGATGCCGACGTCGATGGTTCCCACATCGACACGCTGATCATGACATTGTTCTATCGCTTCATGCCTAAAGTTATCGAGGAAGGCCACTTGTATATCGCTACCCCACCTCTCTACAAGTGTACTTACCGCAGCAAGGTAAGCGAGTATTGCTATACAGAGCAGCAGCGCCAGGCTTTCATCGACAAGTATGGCGAGGGCACAGAAGATAAGAATATCCACACCCAGCGATACAAAGGTTTGGGTGAGATGAACCCAGAGCAACTTTGGGAAACCACTATGGACCCAGCAACACGCTTGCTCAAGCAGGTTACCATCGAGAATGCAGCTCAGGCTGACGAGATTTTCTCTATGCTGATGGGCGACGATGTGGAGCCACGCCGAGAGTTCATCGAGCAGAACGCAACATACG